>Ga0172380_10000044_pt1 | contig 262068 bp, 247 predicted proteins | sample Leawe162metaG_FD_119747 | JGI IMG/M metagenome (GOLD analysis project Ga0172380, IMG submission 119747) | Leachate microbial communities from a municipal landfill in Southern Ontario, Canada - Leachate well 162 metaG | ecosystem: Engineered > Solid waste > Landfill > Unclassified | place... | reverse complement strand
TTTGGTCTCCACGACAAAACCTTCCCCCTACCCATATTCAAAAAACTTCGGGGGCTGTTTTTGCGAAGGATTCTAAATAATCCCGTCCTTCCCATTTCCTCCTTGAAATACTAATGCGATAACAAACATATTATATCAAAAAATAGCAATAGTGTACTTGGTTTGGCTCTCTGATATATTGGGGTCGTGAAATATAAGGATAAATATTTAAAAAGGGCGAGGATAGCGGGCCAACTTTTAAGGTGGGTGCCATTTATAAGAATGGCGGGGCTTAATGGTTCGATTGTGCGAGGGGATGAAACAGAGGAAAGTGATATCGACTTCCTTATAATTGCGAAGGAAGGACGGCTCTATACAGCAAGACTTTTTGCTACTATTTTAATCCATCTGACCGGTTGGCGAAGATATGGAGATAGGGTTGCGGGACGAATTTGCTTAAATTGCTATCTATCGGATAAAAGACCGGATATTACTCCACATGATGTGAGAAGTCGTGGGAAAGTTGCCCGAGCATATAAATATTTGATTCCATTAGTAGAAACAAACGGAATTGCAGATCGATTTTTTAAAGAAAATATTTGGTTTGATAAATATCAGGTTGTGGGGAGCAACTATCGCAAGAGTTTAATTGCGAAAATATCGCCAAGGGGACCGAAAAAATCGGTCAGATTTTTAGAAATATATCTTGGGGGTAATTTTGGAGATTGGTTTGAGAAAAAACTGATGGACTATCAAGTTAAACGAATCGTGGCTGGCAAGAAGACCTGGGACGAAACTGTCGCGACGTGGGACGAAATAAGACTTCATCCTCGCAAACCAATAAAGTAAAGCAGACTTGACAAACTTTTGAAATTTTTGTACGTTTGACTTCCGGCGACAGGTTGGATCCCCCTTCCTTCCTTCGCCGGAAATATTTGAAAAATATAAAGCCATCAGGAGGCAATGTGAAAATAAAACCACTAGGTGACAAAATTTTTGTTCAGCCGATCGAGGAGAGTACCAAGACTAAATCGGGGCTATATCTACCCGAGAGTGCCAAGGAAAAACCAAAGCAAGCCAAAGTTTTGGCTGTGGGAGCCGGCAAATACGTTGACGGGAAGCTCCAGCCATTGACCGTAAAAGTAGGCGATGTCATTTTGACCAAAGAGTGGGGCGGAGATGAGGTCAAGATCAATGGCGAGACATTCAAAATTATCGAAGAGTCTGATGTTCTCGGAATAGTAGAATAAAAATAGCTCAAAATTGATAAATTAACAAAAAGCGAGGAAATATGGCAAAACAAGTAAAATTTTCCGAAGACGCGCGATCAAAGATGCGCGCGGGGATAGATATCTTGGCAAACACGGTCAAGGTCACGCTCGGTCCCAAGGGACGCAATGTAGTTCTCGATAAAGGATTCGGCTCACCAGTTATTACCAATGATGGTGTGACAATTGCTAAGGAAATTGAACTGGAAGATAAGTTTGAAAATATCGGTGCGCAGCTTATAAAGGAAGTTGCCGAAAAGACGAATGATGTTGCAGGAGACGGTACGACAACTGCTACAATTCTAGCCCAAGCGATGATCAATGAAGGCTTAAAAAATATTGCAGCAGGTGCCAATCCGATGGCTTTGCGCCGTGGAATTGAAAAAGGCATGAAATCAGCTGTCGAAGCACTTAAAAAATCGGCCAAACCAGTATCTGGTAAAGGAGAGATTGCTCAAGTTGCTTCTATCTCAGCTGATAATAAAGAAGTCGGCGATCTGATTGCTGAAATTATGGATATGGTTGGCCGCGACGGTGTCATAACGGTAGAGGACGGTCAGTCAATCGGACTGGCCAAAGAAGTTGTAGAGGGAATGCAGATAGACCAAGGCTTTACCTCGCCCTACATGGTAACCGACACCAATCGTATGGAAGTAGAGCTCGAAGATCCATATATATTTATCACGGATAAGAAGATATCATCTGCCCAAGAAATTGTTCCAGTACTTGAAAAAGTAGCTGGTGCAGGCAAAAAAGAATTGGTTATCATAGCTGATGATGTTGACGGCGAAGCCCATGCAACAATCGTGCTTAACAAATTGCGCGGTGTCTTTACAACGCTTTGTGTTAAAGCGCCAGGATATGGCGACAATAAAAAAGAAACACTTTCTGACCTTGCTGTCTTAACTGGAGCACAGGTTATATCCGAAGAGACCGGAACCAAATTTGAGGATGTGGAGCTTGCTATGCTCGGAAGCGCCCATCGCGTAGTTGCCGACAAAGACAAAACCACTTTTGTTGCTGGAAAGGGCGAACCAAAAGCGATCAAAGAGAGAATTGCTCAAATCAAAAAACAGATCGAAAAAGCCGACAAGTATGACAAAGAAAAGCTCCAGGAAAGAATGGCAAAACTGACTGGAGGAGTCGGTGTTATAAAAGTAGGTGCCGCAACTGAAGTTGAGTTAAAAGAGCTAAAACATAGGATTGAAGACGCTCTTTCAGCGACTAAAGCAGCTGTCGAAGAGGGTATAGTGTCCGGCGGAGGCGTAGCACTGGTTGACGTCATTCGATCAGTTGATGAAACTAAAGTTGAAGAAGCCGATGAAAAAGTTGGTGTGGCGATAGTCAAAAAAGCTCTCGAATTTCCAATCAGACAAATTGCTCAAAATGCTGGTAAAGATGGTTCGGTGGTAATTGAAGAAGTCAGGCGAAAAGAAAAGGGTGTTGGTTACAATGCCGCAACAGATGAATATGTCGATATGATCAAGGCTGGAATTATTGACCCTCTGAAGGTAACCAGATCGGCTCTACAAAATGCTGCCTCTGTGGCGGCTATGGTTCTAACGACCGAAGCGGCCGTAGCTGATTTACCAGACAAACATGATCATACTCCTCCAATGCCAGGCGGTATGGGAGGTATGGAAGGAATGGGGTATTAGACAAGAGACTCAACTCTTTGACAATAAAAGAGAATAAGGAAACGAAAGCCGCTCCTTAAAAGGGGCGGTTTTCTAAAATATAAATAAAAGGAAAAGCCCGTTGCGGGGGGCAGAGGATAGGTTATCCTCACGCAACGGGCTGGGGGGTCTGGTCCTCGGCGCTAAGAGTGTTGGCGCGCCGAGGACCGAGGGAGGGTGTGCTACGTAAGTCGCAAACCTTGCAGGGAGGGGCAAGGAAAACATTGCGACCGACGTCTTCCTGCTGTGCCGCGAAATAGTGGTAGATGTGCGGACAGCAGGGTGTGCGGTACAGCGGTCTGAAGGTTCAGGCAGCCGAAGCCCTTATCTTCGATCAGAGATCCGAGACCGGCGCATACTCTGCCGGCTTATGCCTCGCCCTCTGATTTGCCACCTCTCAAAACGGCGCTCGGTGGCGGGTGCAACTACGAAACCTAGTCGGGGCTGCCACCCCTACACAAGGGGCAGTCGTTGGGTGATCCAGAGCCGTACTCGATGTTGCATTCAGGACAGACGGCCTTGGCGGGGGGTGCGGATTTGGGCTGTTCGGTCTCAAGGAAGTGCTCGGGGGTCTCGCTGCGGTAGTCATACCCGCAACTCGGGCACAGAGCTGCGCCGACCACTACTCGCTGAACCTTGCAGTGGGGGCAGGGGAAGTCTTCTCCCGTTGGCATGCCCTCGGCGTTCTCCCTCAGGATCCGGGCAACGCAAGCACGACAGAAGACGGCACTCTCGAGCTTGACGAGTTGCTGTCCATGCTCGAGCGAAACAGTCGTACCGTCTCCTGCGGCACACAGGTTGTTGGTGTCCTCTTCTGAGCAAGCGAGCTTCTCGCCTTGCCCAGAGATCGCACCTTGCATCACCAGATGCAACAGACCTTGTCTGAACCAGCACTTCCGTATCATCGTGGTCTCTCTCCTTCAAGCTGCGATTATGGTGCGTTCGCATAGTATTTGCGAATCAAGAGAACATACCTTAATTATAGTACAGATGTCAATAGAGTGTATGTCAGAATAAATAAAAATAAAACTACTTGGGTATTTTCTGTATCAAACCCCAGACGATAGAACCAACTTGCTTTAGTGCTGGATAGGCAGCTGGCAAAAGAAGTAAAAATAAAATAATCCAGATAAAATTTTTACGTAAGAATTTAATAATCGAAAATATTAAAATTAAAAGTATGATAATCGCTAATACAGTGCGATATTGCGCTGGGATGAGGTTAAGGCCTTGGTTGTATAGATCCAGTATCTTTTGCATCATAGTTATTTTAGCATTTTATTATTCTTTTGCTTTGCGGTTGTGATATTTCTGATGAATTTCTCTGAGGTGTTTGTCTGTCACGTGAGTATAAACCTGAGTAGTCGCAACATTAGCGTGACCTAAAAGCGACTGGACAGACCTTATGTCCGCGCCACTGCGAAGCATGTCGGTAGCAAATGAGTGCCGTAGGGTATGGGGGGTTACTTGTTTGACAATGCCGGCTTTTTTGGCCGCGCCCTGTACGATCCTTTCGATCTGTCTTGAGGTCAATCTGCCCCTACTTTCTTCCTTCGTGTCCTCTGCCTTTTCCTTTACACTTTTTAGGGTCTCTTTTTTACTCTCTACTTTTGTAAATAGCGCTTCGTCTTTGTCGAATCTTTTAGCTAAATATTGATCGAGCGTATCGGCTGCGGTGTCAGACATAAAAACAACTCGGTTTTTACCACCCTTTCCAGAAACTGAAAATTCTCGGCGGTCCAAATTGACATTGTCGCGGTTTAAGTTGGTAAGTTCGGAAACACGCAAGCCCGTAGAAAAGAGAAGCTCTAATATAGCGTGATTGCGAAGATCTATCTCTTCCGTCCCAGTGCAGGATTCAAATATCCTATCAACCTCCTCTTGTTCTAAAAAGCTGATCTGTCTTTCGGGTGTGTCAGCTAACTCAATTTTTTCGGGAGCGAGGGAGTCGACATCTATTTTGGATAAATATTTCAGGAAGCTTCTGATCGCAATCATATAGTAGTTGAGTGTCTTATTTGCCAGTTCTCTGCGATGCAAGGCGAGTCGCCACTTTTTAATTAGTTCTAAGTCGATTTTATCTACCTCTTTGACGCCGCTCTCGGCGGCAAAATCAGCAAACTTTGACAAATAGGCGTCATAGTTGCGAATTGTAAGGGCGCTGTGCCCACGTTCGAGTTCGATATACTCTAGAAACTCACGAATTTGTTTTTCCATAAATTCATTTTACGACATTACCGACTCCAAATCAAAATTTGTTTGGAAAAGTATTACTTTTTGCTATATTCAACTTATGAATATATTAGATTACGACCAGCGACTACTTTTGGCCGTAAACTCTTTCTTCGTCGGTAGAAGCGGAGCGGTTGATGAGATTGTTAAGTTTTGCGCGGTCTATTTGGTCTATGCTCTGCCGATAGTCTTGCTCTTGCTCTGGTTTATAGTTGAAAAACGACGTGAACCATTGTTTTTATCATTCCTCGGAGGCGTGTTTTCTTGGTTTGTTATTACGAAATCGATCGTTCCCGCCATCTGGTTTAGGCCAAGACCACAACTTTCTTTGCTTGGCGCAGAAGAGCTCTTATTCCATCGCCCCGATTATTCCTTTCCTTCAGATCACGCCACGGTGCTATATGCGCTTGTGTTTGGTTTTTATATTTTTGGTTGGAAGAAAGCAGCCAACTGGTTTCTGATATACGCCCTCATTATCACCATTTGTCGTGTAGCCGTTGGGGTTCATTATCCGCTTGATATATTGGCCGGAGCTTTGTCTGGTTTTATCGGCGTGATTCTAGTAAAATTACTAAGGAAACAAATCGTGAAGTATGTTTACACACCGATTGTATCGGTTTTGAAAAAGGTGCATCTGGCATGATGAATGAAGGAAATAAGGCAAGCCCCAAGGTCTTGATTGCAGAGATAATATCATGGCTTTTCTTCCCGCCGCTCGTCGCGACGGTCTTTTTTGTCTTTTTAGTATTCTGGTTCTCGACTGATTTTTCGCAGGGCTTGCAGTGGATGGTTTTGGTCTCACCCTTTTTGGTCTTTATACCGCTTTTTTTCTTTTTTCTAAGTTACAAGCTTGGTTGGATATCCGACCTTGATATGACCAAAAGGAGCGAGAGGCCAGCTTTTCTGATAGTTTTCATCCTATCTTTAGCGGCAGCGTCGCTGATTCTTTATGTACTGCGTGTTCCAGAGAAATTTTTTGCCTTTGCTTTTTCGGGACTTATATTGGTCACCGTTGCATCACTGATTACACTTTTTTGGAAGATTAGCTTTCATACAGCTGTTACAACCAGCGTTCTGTCGGCCATCGTTATTTTGGGCGGCCTTAGATTTTGGCCACTTTTTCTACTATTACCGATGATTGCTTGGTCGAGAATTGTCCTGCGCAAGCATAGCGTGATGCAAGTTATTGGCGGCTCACTTTTATCAGCCGGGATTACTTTTGTAATCTTTTATTTATTTGGATTTAATATATTCTACTAATATGTCAGCAATTTTATCGGCTTTAAGCCATTTTGTGGTTTCGACAATTTCCTCCATGGGTTACGGGGGAATAGTTCTTCTGATGGGCATAGAATCTGCAAATATTCCCTTGCCATCAGAAGTTATCATGCCTTTTTCCGGCTTTTTGGTTTCAACCGGCCAGTTTAATCTTTTTTGGGTGGCGGTGGCCGGAGGACTGGGATGTCTTTGGGGCTCGCTTTTATCCTATTGGGTTGGTGCCAAAGGTGGACGACCATTGATCGAAAAATACGGCAAATATATCCTTATGAGCCACCACGATCTTGATATGTCGGACAGATGGTTTAAAAGATGGGGGATGGCGGCAGTCTTTGTCGGACGCCTGCTTCCTGTGATCAGAACTTTTATTTCTTTTCCTGCCGGTATTGCCAGGGTTGATCTGTGGCGTTTTTCAATTTACACATTCGTCGGTTCTTTTATTTGGTCATACTTTTTAGGCTGGATTGGTTTTAAACTAGGCGAGAATTGGGATTCGCTTAAATCATATTTTCACAGATTTGACCTGGTGATCGGCCTTGTCATCATTGCCGGCATTGTTTACTGGGTTGCGCGGCATATTCGACTTAGCCGAAAAGAAGCTTAGTGCTATAATCAAGATATGCTAATAGAACTTCTCAAGCTCGAAAGGCTCAAAGTTGGGGTTATGGATGAGGGCACGGCAATAGGCAGTGTTTATCGAACCGTTGTTAATCCCGATGAGCTTAAAATAATCGGATTTATGATAAAAATCGGCAATCTGATGCCGAAGCTCAAAGCAATCTCATTTTTTGATGTAGTTGATATAGATCAGCATGGGTTGGCAATACACAGTCGCGAAAATATTGCCGATGCAACCGAGGTCGTACGTCTAAATGAACTTGTTCATAAAAAATACTCACTTATCGGTCAGACTATAAAAACAAAATCTGGTAAGAAAATTGGGCGGGTCTCTGATGCTCTAGCCGAGACTACTACTGGGGATATTTTGCGTATTTATTCAAAATCGCTGATTTCAGACTTCGTTTTTGAGCGTTCTCAAATAGAGAAGGTTACTCTCAATGAAGTGATTGTTAAAAATATCGGACCCAAGGGAGCGAAGGTAGATAAGAAAGCCGTATCAGCCGAAAAGCTCGCCGAAGCGGCATAGATATAATCATGTTCTAGTATTGTATATTAACAAAGTCAGCTAAACCTGTTAAGATCTTTTTATGTTATCAGTAGGAATCGTCGGATTACCAAATGTAGGAAAAAGCACGTTGTTTAACGCGCTTTTAAAGTCGCAGTTAGCCGAAGCGGCTAATTTTGCGTTCACTACTATCGAGCCAAATGTCGGAATCGTTGAGGTACCGGACGAACGACTTAATAAACTCGCTGAGATAGAAAATTCTGCAAGAGTGGTGCCAACAACCATTAAATTTGTTGATATTGCCGGCATTATCTCTGGTGCGCATAAGGGGGAGGGGCTTGGTAATAAATTTCTTTCGCATATTCGCGAAGTCGATGCCATCGCTCAAGTCGTAAGGTGCTTTGAAAATGATAAAGTCATGCATGTCGGAGGCAAGGTAGATCCAAAAAGCGACATTGAAACAATCGAAACAGAGCTAATACTGGCTGATTTGGAAACTTTAAACAAAAAAATCATCTCAACCGAAAAAGATGCTCGATCAGGATTTAAAACAGCTATTGCAGCGCTACCTATATATAAAAAAATCGAAACAGGATTTGGCGAGGGTAAGACAATTGCCAAATTAAATTTATCCGAAGATGATAAGGAATTAATCCAAGATGCTAACTTTTTAACAGTTAAGCCATTTATATATGTCTTTAATGTTCAGGAAGAAGACGCTACCGAAATGTCGGAGGATTTAGTCGAAAAATTTGAACTTGAGAGTTTGGTTGACCCAAATCAAGCGGTGGTCATCTCAGCCAAAATCGAAGAGGAACTGTCCCAGCTTCCTGAAGCAGATCAGCGCGAGCTGCTAGGTGAGTATGGTCTTGAAAAACCCGGACTCAACCGCTTAGTCGAAGTAGCATATACGACACTTGATCTGATTTCATTTTTAACTGCTGGCGAGATGGAGGCGAGGGCGTGGACAGTCCGTCGCGGTGCCAAAGCGCCTGAGGCAGCCGGTAAAATTCATACAGATTTTGAAAAAAAGTTTATTAAAGCGGAAGTTGTTGCGTACGACGATTTTGTAGGTTTGGGTGGATGGGCTAAGGCAAAACCGGCCGGAAAAGCTCGTCTTGAGGGTAAACAATACGAAGTCAAAGATGGCGACGTTCTTTTTGTCCATCACGGGTAAATCTGCTATACTTAGCACAAAATATTTTGATACTTTTTAAGGAGGAGTTATGCAAATGCCATCAGTCCCCGGACAACAAGAACCAGGCCAAGCTGAACCTATACCAGAAGTGTTTCAGCCAACTGGTGATACAGCGCCTGCGGCGCCTGATGGTGGTGTCGGTCTTCCAGTAGCTGGCCAAGCCGAAACTGTTACTCCAGAAGTTCCAGCCCAACCCCCTGTTCAATTCTCAGATTTGACAAACACAGAAGCTCAAGGTAGTTCTGCTCAAGTTGAGGCAGCTGCGGCTGCACCGGCTGTACCGGCGCCACCGCTACCCGAAGCATCACCTTTTCCGCCTTCTGAGGGTGTACAACCTCCATCGCCAGATTCTGCATCATCACATTCTCCAGCCGAAGCACCTGCTACTGGCAATGCACAAGACGCAGCCGAGCAAGCAAGAGCCGATACAACAGTACACATAGGCGATGAACTTAGTGCTGTAGGATCTGAAATGGCTCAAGGCGGAACAGCCCCTTTACCTCCGCAAGAAATTGGTGCCGCACCAGTTGCTCCGCCATCTCCTGTCGATGTTTCCTTACCTCCAGAACCACCGTCCGGACCAATTGAACCAACTGCTGAGGCTGCTCCCGTGGCTCCGGAAATGCCTCCTTCCGAAATAGAACAATTAATTAATGAGGCAGATGAGTTAGTTGTGGCTGGGGAACATAATACCGCTAGGATGCGAGAAATCATGACCCGACTAAGAGAGCTTCAGGGTCAAGATGAAGGTCCAGCCAGCCCGGTTGAAACAGGACAATCAAAAAATCAGGTAGGATAGGATGGAGATAACCGAAATACTCTACATAGTTCTAATTGTATCCGTTGTCATTATTACGGTGACTATTGTTTGGCTTGCCAACGAGGGTATAGGACTAATTAAATCTCTTAAAAAATCGGCTGATGATACAGCTGTCATTACCAAAGAGTTTAAAGAAAAAGTACTTTTTGTCTCCGAAGCACTTGATCGAGTTGGGACAGCGGCAACTTCAGTAATCGGCATGATCGAAGATGCTGTTGAGGCGATCAAGGGCAAAAGAGATAGTATCGCCGATGGTCTAAGTCTCGTGGCCGGTGTTGGCAAAATGGTCAGAGGCAAGAGAAAAGATCAAGACGAGGACGAAGAAGAGCCGAAAGTAGAAAAAAAAGTCCCAGAGAAGAAAGAAGTTAAAAAAGAAGAGATAGTCGAGAAGCCAAAAGAAGAGAAGACTGAAAAAGTAGAAGTCGAAGACGAAAAGGTTGCTGTAAAACCGAAGAAAGAAGAGACAGTTGAAAAGGAAGAATCTGAGGACAAGATTGAAGTAAAATCGGATAAAAATAAAACAGAAGAAGTCGAAGTTAAAGCCCAAGAGGGTGAAGAGACAGAAGAAAAGCCAGCCGAAGCGGAAGTAAAAGGCATCTAGAAATTTGTTGAAAAAAGCTAAGTTTCCAAAATATATTATTTTAGCGATAGCAGTAGCCGGTATTCTTGTTGCCGGGTTTTTTGTATATAAAAGAGCTTTTTCAAAAGAGGCGGTTTTGGACCAAAACAAAGCCGAGTTGCCGATTGCAAAAACTGTTAAGCCAATTTCAGCGACGGTTAGCTCTAGCCCGACTACAACAGCCGAAACTAAAATAGTTCAAGAGGCGCCAGCCGAACTCAATCTTGAGGTTCCATTTACATCTCAAGCACCGATGGCCAATTGGGATAGAACTCATGAGGAAGCTTGTGAGGAGGCGGCGGTTCTGATGGCAAATAGATTTTTTAGGGGGGAGAGCATTTCCGGATCAGAGGATGCAGAAAGAGGTTTGCAAGACATTATCGATTGGGAAAATAAAAACCTGGGATTTTTTGAGTCAACAACCGCACAAGAAACAACTCGCGTGATAGAAGAGATGCTCGGGTTAAAAACCGAAATCGTTTTTAACCCGAAATCAGAAGATATCAAAAACGCGATCGCCAACAATAAGCTAGTAATAGTTCCATCTGCTGGGAGAGAACTAGGTAACCCATTTTATAAAGCTCCAGGGCCCTTGTATCATATGCTTTTAATCAAGGGTTACACCGTTGATAAATTTATTACCAATGATGCTGGTACAAAACGGGGCGAAAATTATCCTTATGAAGTCGAGACTGTGCTTTCGGCTAACCACGACTGGAACGGTGGCGATGTCGAAAGTGGAAAAAGAGTAATTATCATTGTTTCTAAATAAAAGTCGAAAGGCCGCCCATGCGTCTGTTTTTGGACAGAGCAGAGCGGCCTTGTGTGTTGATGCGAGTCGGACGGATGACTACCAACGCCGGCGGTTCCCCCCGCGTTGCGGACCGCGACCGCTGCGTTTTGTAGTTGTGGTCGTAGTTGGTTGCTGGCTTGGGGTAGTCTTTGTGGCGGGAGTCGGCTTGATCGTACCTGTCGGGGCCACCTCCTGCCTGAATTGGAACACAACACCAGCGATGCCGAGCAGGCTACCGAATGCGACAAGCACGGTGCCCGGTGTTCCGATGTGACGGAAGAAGATCAACAGGAATCCCAACAGGGAGGGGCAGGACCCAATCCCGTAGAGCATCTCATGGATCTTCTTGTCTGGCTTGGTGGCCATGCCAGAGATCGCTCCCAGCCATGCGGGGATGAGGAAGGCCAGAAACAGCCACCCCTCACCCTTGTCGATGGCGAAGAACACGATCAGGGAGTCGATCAGTCCGATCAGAAAGACGCCCCCGAACACTTCATGGATCTTGAAGCCCTCCTGTCTTGCCCTGATGACGGTTCCGATGATCCCCCCAATCGTTGTGCATACGACATACATCCACGGCGACTGTCCTTGCATGTCTTTCCTCCCGGGTTACGCCCGAAGGCGTTAAGGCAATTTGCACAGCACGGCGCACAGCGAACCGACTGCGAAAACTGTGGCAATCCCCAACATCAGCGCAGACCATATGAGCAGGAGCTGCTTTTGCGAATCTACGAGCGTCAGTGACTGCTCGAGGAAGTTGTTAGCCAGGTAGAGGCCAATCGAGCCCAGACAGATGACCAGAGCGAGTGTCAACCTGTCTGCTGGGACTAGACTGATCCCTCCGAAGGCTTGTAGCGCGAAGGACACGAGCATGAACAGGAAGGCTGTAGCGGCACTAAGGAGGAGAATACTGCTTACGTCCTCCCAGTAGGCGGTGTCTTCGCGCCATAGTATAGGCGCGACAAAGAAGATGGCTAACCCGAGCACAATGAAGATGACGAATACGGCTGCGCTTGCGCCCGGGAAAGTTGCTCCGAGCGACAGTAGGTCTGCCATGTCGCTCCTCCTTATAATGTCAACGGACTATTGCGATCACAGTAATATAGCAATATACCAAGATGTAGTAAAGGGCGATTTTGTATTTATATTGGTCAATCCCCTTGATTAACGGGCCAATTTTATGATATAAACTTAAGTAATCTCATTGCCTAATCGCAGAAGTCGTAGGAGGGTAAGCACGTGAGACCTGACGGGTGTTGCATCATAGTACCGCTTGGTGGTGGAAGCAGAAGTATGTCGCTCGCTGAGCGCGGGCAACAGCAGCACTGCAAGAAGAACCAGCAGGATGGCCATCAGCCGCAAGCGTTCGGCTTCCCGTATGACAAGGAAGGATGCGCGGGATGTCCGAACAGCACGAAGTGTGCCGCATCGTTGTAGCTAGCCGAGCCGACCCAGTCGGGCAATGAGATGACTCACCGGGGCGTGTCCGCTTCAGGAGGGTGAGCGGGCTTCAGGCCTATCACTTACGAGGAGAACGCGCCCCTCCTCACTTTTTAAACAGAATATATAACAGAATGAAGAAAAGACGAGAGTCTTTATATTTATGCCTAAAATTGCTAAGATTCTCTCGTATCTTGGTCCCATCGTCTAGTGGTTAGGACGCCAGGTTCTCATCCTGGCAACTGGGGTTCGACTCCCCATGGGATCACCAATAAAACAGAAGGTCGCCGAAAGGCGACATTTTGTTTTATCTGGGGATTGGGGAGTCGAAAGCCGGACTGAGTAAGCTTGCGATACGAAGGAGGCGGGGTCGCGAGCGGCGCGTTCATTAACAAAAAAAATGCGCCGACTTGTGACCGACTCTCCGCAATACTAATAATTATTCCATTAGAAAAAATAAACGTAGATCACACCCTCGGGCACTTCATCCCTGGAAAAGTTTTTCTTTTGTAGTGCCAGTCCTCGATCGGTTCTTTTAACTAGGTAATAAGTTTCGGATATGAGCTGCTTCGACAAGGCTTCGCTTGTGGTAATTCTGCCGTTTGCGGTTAATATCGAGAAGGCATTAGTTGGTGACTGATTGTACAAAAGGTTCCACCCACTATTTGGCAGGGCAGTTGATTGATTGCCGGAGGGGCTGACCGTCAAGCTAATATTTTCTTCAGTCGGATTTTCTAATATCAAACCATCTTGTGGATTGGTGAAAAAGTTAGAGTCGCTTTTTCCGGGTACTGCGACCTGCCACCTGTCACCAAGACGTCGATAAACTGTGATTTTTTTGGCTGTAAGATAGGCGGTACTTATAGGGTAGCTAAAACCATAAGATGTTCGTTTTGGCTCAAGTGATATAGATCCCGATTCATTCTTGGGACTAGCTGTTTGGGATACGGCCGGAGCTACTGATTGGATTGCTACACTTGTTGCCGTGCTGGTTGCAGTACCGGAAGGCCGAGCTATGGTTGCAGTGGCGGATGTTCTGGGTACAACCGATGTTGGGGTTGTCGACACTGCTTTACTAACACTCCCATCCGATATTTTTTCTACCACAGAAAGACTCGAAATATCTATGTTTCCAGGGCCACCAGTTACTTTAAGATAAAAACTCGAGTTTTTATAATTTTGGGTTGGTGTAAAAGTCGATGTAAAAACATTAAGGTCCTGGGCCTTATTTATGGTTAGGGGTGCAGTAAAGACTGGTTTGCTAACAATCGCGTTTTCTAAAAATCCAATTTCCGCAGTTACGCTCTCGCTGCTTTTTACTCCATACTTAGCTGTGATTTGATATTTCTTGCCACTTAAAAGCGGTGCTGGCTGACTGATGATCTGATAGGGGTTTAAACTAGAGCCACTTATGCCGAACGCTAGTTTTTGGTTTTGTATTTCGGGAATATTACCACCGTTTGACAGTCTGGACCAGGTGTATATATCAAAATTAGTCGATTTCCTAAAATCATTATTTTTTAAAATTTCTTCTCCCGAATCTCGAGATACGATATCAGCTAGGACATTGCCCGAGAGAGAAAAGGACCGAAAAAAAGTAAAGCCGCCAACACCAACTACGGCTAAAAATACAAATACCGCAAACAAATCCCTTTTCTTATTCAGGTTTCCTCCTTGACCTCAATATTATACCTTGGCCTTATCCAGGACGCAAAAATTTAGTATCCAGAATTATAATTTACCGGCGGGGCCTTAATAGGTGTTTGGGTCGTTGTGTAATAAGTCTCTTGATTGCTCGCGTTTATCTGATTTTTGTTATTGTTATAGATATATATCCCAAGGCCTCCGCCAACCAGTAATGTTCCCCCGACGATTACGGTAGCCAATACCGCTTTTCTGGCAGGATTTGCAGGTTCGGGCGATCCTTCTTGGTCAGGGTCAAAAGTCAAGATAAGTTCATCGGGTACCGGAACTGGACCAGAAATTGGCCTTGGCTTTACCTGCTGGGTTGCTGGTGGTGCACTCTGTCCTACAGGCCGACCAGTGTTAATCGGAACATTTTGTTCAACTGAATTCATAGATTGATTATCCACCCCTAAACACTTAAGTGTCAAGCAGGACTTGAAATATTGTGGACTCTATGCGAAATTTAAATACGTACAATAAATTATTTCGGTCATGACGCAAGAGATAGTTATAAAAACTCAAGATTTAAAGCAAACCTACAAAATGGGTCGCGAAAATTCGATCTATGCTTTGCGGGGGATAGACTTTGAATTAAAATCAGGAGAATTCGTTGCACTAGTTGGAGCATCTGGTTCTGGTAAATCGACTTTTATGCACCTAGTCGGTCTCTTGCAAAGGCCAACTGGGGGCAAGATATTTATCGAAGGTGTCGATGTAACAGACTTGCCTCGTCGCAAATATTCAAAATTAAGAGCTAAAAAAATAGGTTTCATTTTTCAAGGATTTAATTTGATTCCGACTTTGTCTGCTCGGGAAAATGTTATTTTAGCGGCTAGATATGCCGGAACATCAAACAAGGAAGCCAAGAATAATTCAGAAGAATTGCTAAAAAAGCTCGGGCTTGCAGATAGGATGAATCACAGGCCATCCGAACTATCTGGCGGACAACAACAGAGAGTTGCTATAGCTAGAGCTTTGGTAAACAATCCAGCTATTATTTTAGCTGATGAGCCGACAGGGGAGCTTGATAGCAAGACTTCAGCCGAAATTGTAGAGCTTTTGCACAATTTAAGTGCTAAGGGTCAAACCATATTGATGGTGACGCATAACGAAGATGTAGCCAAAAAGGCACATCGCGAGGTGAGAATGGCAGACGGTAAAATAATCTCAGATCAAAAAAGGAAAATATGAGACTGATAGGGTTGCTTATAAAGGAAGCGTTTATTTCTGTCTGGAGGCACAAATTCAGATCGTTTTTGGCGTTCCTAGGAGTGACCGTTGGAATTGTGGCGGTGATTGTCCTAGTTTCGGTTGGAAATGGAGTCAAAAAGGATGTTACCGGCTCAATCGAGAGCATCGGAACTAACTTAATAGTTGTACTAACCGGTAAAATCAATACCAGCATGACCCAAGGTCAGGGATTTGACCAAAGCCAAATGGGCAATCCAGCTAACTTTATTTCGGGCGATATTCTCAAGATGGAGGATGTCAATAACATTAAAAAAATCGAAGGTGTCAAAGCAGCTGCACCGATTGCTCTAGTCAGTGGTAATTTAATGCGCGAAGATAAGTTTTCTTTTGCCTCCACAATGGGCACAACACCTGATATGGAAAATGTATTTTCGGGATACAAGCTTAAATACGGAAGATTTATAAACGATAAAGACGATCAGGATAAGAGCAGGGTTATTATTGCTGGTGATTCTGTTAGAAAACAGCTTTTTGGTGAAGATAGAGACAATATGGTCGGCGAGAAAATAAAACTCGGGAAGGAAGAGTTCGAAATTATAGGTCAGCTCGAGAAGCCAAAGAATGCCGGTACCATAATGTCGACCGATTTTGATTCTGTCGCAATCATCCCGTTTTCGGTTGCAAAAGAACTAAATAAGGATAAGGAAAATATCATGAGGATCGGAGTTGTAGCTGACAATCCCGATGATATCAGCGCAACAGTTGAAAGAATAAAAGCGAATATGAAAGCAAGGCATGGTGAAGATGAGTTTTCAGTCTTAACCCAAGATGAACTTCTGGGGATGTTCAATACAATTATAGATCTCCTGACCAATCTTATAACTGCCATCGCTGCAATTTCTTTGATTGTTGGTGGTATTGGTATTTCCTCGGTCATGTTTATCTCGGTTGCCGACAGAACAAGGGAGATTGGAATTCGCAAAGCAATCGGGGCGACAAACTCGCTTATAATGTTTCAGTTTATGGTCGAGTCTATCATCCTCTCGGTACTCGGAGGAATTTTTGGCCTAATTTTATCCCAGGTCGTCAATAGATATGTTGAGTCTAAACTGCATATTGCTCCTGATGTTACACCCGAAGTTGTAATTTTGGCCTTGGTATTTTGCATGGGTGTTGGAATACTCTTTGGACTTATACCGGCGGCTCGTGCGGCGATGAAGGACCCGGTTGAAGCCTTGCGCGAGGGCTAGATCATACCTTGTAGCATTCTTGTATCAGAGGTCGGCTTTTGCTAAGCTTTACTCACATGAAATTTTCCCATCTTTTTACAAAAACTAGTAAATCATATCCCAAAGACGAGCAGTCGATCTCATCTCAGCTTCTAATACGCGCAGGGTTTATCGATAAAGTTGCAGCCGGGGTTTATACGCTGTTGCCGCTTGGTTTTAAAACCGTTTCCAAAATAATTTCTGTCATTAGAAACGAAATGGAGTCAATCGGAGCACAAGAAATCTACATGCCAGGATTGGTGCCGAAGGATAATTGGGAAAAAACCGGACGCTGGAGTGATCTTGATGTTTTATTTAAGCTCAAGGGTCGCGACGAAAAAGAATATGGCCTGGGTGCTTCGCATGAAGAAATTGTGTCGCCCCTTGCCAAGAAATACACTCTCTCATACAAGGATTTACCTTTTTCAACATTCCAGATTCAAAACAAATTCAGAAACGAGCTAAGGGCAAAGTCAGGCGTGTTGCGCACGCGCGAATTTTTAATGAAAGATCTATATTCGTTTCATGCAGACGAAGCCGATCTTGATGAGTTTTACGAAAAAGCAACACAAGCATACTGGAATATTTTCGAGAATCTTGGACTAAAAGACAAAACTTATTTTGTTTATGCCTCAGGTGGTACTTTTGCTAAATTCAGTCACGAATTTCAAACTGCAACAGAAGCTGGGGAAGACGAGATATATGTTTGCAAATCCTGTCGAACGGGATTAAATAGAGAAATCTTAGAAGACGAATATAAGTGCCCGGGGTGTGGCAAAGGTGAATACGAACTTAAGAAAGCTATTGAGATAGGCAATATTTTCAAACTGAAAACGAAATATTCCGACCCGTTTGATCTTAAATTTATCGACAAAGACGATAACAGCAAACCGGTCATGATGGGATGTTATGGCATTGGTATCCAAAGATTGATGGGAGCGATTGCCGAAGTAAACCATGACGAAGAGGGGCTGATTTGGCCACAATCTGTTGCGCCTTTTGACGTACAGCTTATTTCGCTTGGGAGCGATGAAAAGGCGGAAAAGATTTATAAAGAACTATCTCAGATATGCGATGTCTTGTATGACGATCGGGAAGTATCGGCCGGAGAAAAATTCGCCGACTGTGATCTTATCGGTACGCATTATAGGGTAGTTGTATCACAAAAAACTGGTGATAAATTTGAACTTAAAAAAAGGTCTGAAGATAAAACAGAGCTCATGACCGAAGAAGAGTTGTTAAAAAAGTTAAATCAAACTGCCCGCACCCTTTGAACTACTACCTGATCCGCGACCCGTTAGTATTCCCCAGACTTTACTCCATCCACTCTCGCCACCGCTTGTGCCCGAATATGCATCGCCGTTTCCCTCGCCAGTCGGGCCGCTTCCGGTCCCTCTGCTTGTATCGCTACTAAGTTTGTATCGATCGATATGAGAAACACTGGGTTGCAGTTCGCGCTTTTGAATTTTCTCCCCTCGATTTTCAAGTGAAGATCGCATTTTTTGAGCAAATATACTATTTAGTCCAAATAAAGGTCTGAACTCTGGTATTCGAGCAAGCTGGGATGAGAGCTCGGCAATATTTATCGTTTGGATATTAATATTAGCCCCACGATCAGCACAAAATCTTTGAAGTTCTTCGGGGCTATTGGTGTTTGATACTTTTTGCAGATACGGGACGATATTCTCTTTTGAGAATTGCATTCTGGTTTCAAAGAAGGTTTCATCCGAACCATCCGACTCAAGGTAGAAGGCGGTCATATCAGCTGCGATCTCACGAGCCGCAATTACTTTAAGGTCAGCTTTCTCATCTCCTTCGGGCATTGTGGCAAGCTTTTCCAGTATCGGCGTGATATAACCACTCCACAGGGAGGAGTGTGACTCTGGGTTATTAACTAATCGTACAATCTCGGCCAGTTCTGCAGGGAGCTTGGAAAATTCTTGGTTGCTTGGGTCTTTTGCGCATTGCATGAAAAGTGAAAAAGTTTCCTTATCCCAAAGATTCGTCGATTCATTTAGTGCATGGCCAATTTCATGTCTGATGACATGTGCTTGTCCACCGGACTCAAGAAAACTGGCGTAGACAAAAATATTGATTTTGCCGTCATTACCTTCTTTGACATAAGCTACAATTTCATTTTTTTCAATTGCTGCTGTTTCATTTACTTCCTCGCCTTGTACTGACTTAAAATTTATCTCACCGATAAGATCTTGTATTTTTTCTCCAGACAATCCTCCGTTGATGATAATGCTGTAAACGCCTTCCCTGACAGACTCGATAGCTTGAGTAATTTTTGATTTCTGAGTGTCATCTGGGTTCGGATATGCTTCGTTGACCTGCGCCACGAAGCTTGCAATAAGCTTATTCTCCACTCCAAGAATTTCTTCAGACAGCCTTTCTGATCTTGCCTCGTATGTGAGATCGTTGCCGCTTCCATCCTTTTCCGGCATACTTGCTAGGCACTCCGGGTGGTTTTTAAGGTGTTCAGCGATACCTTCTTTGGTTGGTGAGGCAACGACACTGCTCATTGCTTTAGCCAATTCACGTGATTCCAGATTTCGTGACCTTTGAGGGATTAAAGCTTCAGTTGTTCCAGTTGGCTCTTCTCTGGGGGCGTCCGTTTGTTCTGTATTTTCTACACGAACTTGTTCGGTTTCAGCAACCTCTGGGTTATCTCCTGGTATTTGTTCTGGATCAGTCATTTTTTTCTCCCGCCATGTCCTTTATTGCTACATCGACGATGTTTCCGGTATCACTTTTGTTATTATCAAGCGAATTATTTTTGAAATCAGACTGCTTTTCATTTTTGCTTTCCGCAGTTTCCATTTTTAGTTTTGCATTGAACTCATTATCTTGCTCTAGTCCTTTTGACATCGAAGTGGAGAGGACACTATCTGATTCACCGGAGGGCTCAGCTCTCTGACCCCCTACTTTATTCATGACATTACCAACAGTGTCATCTTGTGGCATAGCTTGATTGGTATTCGCAAATGCTTGTTTCTTGTCGCTTAGCTTTGTTTTGTCAATATCAAGTTTTGCAACTCCATCACTTCTAATTTCTATTTGAGATGATTCTTTGACATGATCATTTATAAGAGAGGCGATCGAATCTTGAGCTATTTTAGGCTCGTTTTTAATGGTTTCGCGGCTAAGACCTGACTTTATCAGGTCGCTGACAGTTGAAGAAACTGCTTCGGCGTTGTCGCGAGCTTTTGAAATATCATTGTCTGAAAATGTGCCAGTGGTGTTTAAAACGGGCGAGGGATGGAATTTATTAACCTGTTCAATTGCGGCTTGCGCTTCACGAGGAGCCATCGGACTAGACATCTGACGGACCAGTTGTGACATAGAGCTTCGAATCTGATTTAGATTCATAGAATCATCTATCTTAAATGAATCAGCGATTTTTTTAGTGATACCACTACTTGTCGCTGTTCGCTCTTCTCTGACGATTTTTGAGACTTCATTAATTAAAGAACCGGAAAGATCTCGGCTGGCAAACCCTTGTTTTAACATTCCAACTGATTCAGCTGAAGCGCCACCCTTCATATAGCGTAATGCCTGAGCGAAGTCGATCTGAGAATTTCCAGAGATAGCTTTAGCTATTTGTGGAGAAACGCCATTCGTTTGCATCGTATTGGCAATCGAACTTTTGGCATCAGATTTTTCTTGAGATAGTCGATTCAGAAAATAGTCACCGTTTTTCTCAAATATTCTTCCATCATTATTTCTCATTCCAGACACAATCTCTTTTGTGACCGATCCAGATGATTGAGGCGATATCGCAATGCCTTTTACACTTTGGGCGAAAGCTTGCTCTAGATCTTTGTATCCGGTCGAATAATCTTTTTGATCGCGATTCATCAAAGCCTTTACTTGAATTTGGTTGTTAGGATTTAAATGTCCTCTCTCCATTTTTTGCAGTCTGTCGAACATCTTGTCTGTATCGTTCTGATAGGTTGGCTTTAGATCTTGTTTTTGCAAAATACCTTGAGCGATTGCCTCTTTGACGATTGACAGGGGAAGATTATCAAGCGCTCCCTTTTGTGCAAGGACCTTGATTGCGTCTGGGTTTTGTAGCATTCCTTTGTCCATAACTTGCGCCAGCCTAAGCGTTTTCCTAGCTGAATCAGCGCGAAGCGCCGCACCTTCGTTGTCTAAAACCTGCCCATTTTTATTTTTTAGCTGCTCTATTAGTCGGGTGTCGTGCCAGAGTCTCATATCGCTTTGATTGACAACTGCCTTAAAGGTATCAGGGTTTAAGTCCTGAGCGGAATTTAAGAGTATGTTACTGGGTCTTGCAAGGTTGGCTTTATTGGCATTGGAAAATACCTCGCCTAAGTTTGGCAGGGCATTTTTTGTAATTAACCGATTTGCTCTTATTGTGCCAGTTCTGTCGTTGGCAGCTGATTGTATCTGCATCCGTTTCTGCGGTGAAACCGAAGCTATCAATCGTTGAGCCGCGCCAGATAGTCCTTTGTTACCCAAGTTGGCATTGCTAGAATTTAGGTTAACGGTATCTGCCTTGGTTTGACCTCCAACACCTCGTGTTAGGGCCCCACCAAATATCTTATTTAGCCCAAGTGTTTCGCCTAACCTTGATTTTGCAATCACAGCCGTTGCTTTTTTAATATCCGTTTCGACTGTGAAGGGAAATCTGATTAAAAGTCCAACTATCGCTATTTTAAATGCCCAGACCGCGATAAATGAGACCGGATTTGATGTGCCACTTAGATCTATCTTATTCATAAAATAGAAGACAAAGTTTACGATCGGGGCATATGAAAAAGCGATTAGAAGATACGCCCACCATTTTCTAAATAATATTTGAGTTTGAGGAAGGGCAAGCGAGGCAAAGGCAAGTGGTCCGACAATAGTAAGAAGCTGAATGGCAAATGGTCTTAGTGCTAAAACGTATTGCAGAATAATCACGGCAAGGGCAGGGATGACGAGGAGAATTGTGCCAAAAATTCCGGCTGTAAAGGTTGGTCTGTTGCTATCGACATCTTCGGAACCCAGTAATTTGCCACCGATGTTATAAACTAATTTAACACTATTATCGAGGTAGCTTCCTCCATTATTAGTCTGAATCGGCTCTGCCTCAAAAATAACCTCTTTAGCGCCTGTGGCGTCTTTTTTTGTGATATTGCTAAATATATTGTGCATAGGCGCCGGACTAACCGAATTGATAGGATCAAAGAACTTCATGCGATAGGTTAGATCGACTGATTTAGAAATGATACCAACAACAGAAAGCGATAGAGCTCCGCCGACCAAAGCGACAATGATCACAGGCAGCGCTTTTTTGATAGCGTAAGTATTTATCTCGTAGTGGGCGATATTGGCAAAAGCAAAAAACATAAGTGCGATAAAAGCAAATATCGCTACAAGTGCTCTGGAAATATCGAATGCTTGTTTTACATACCCAGATGAACCACTAGAACCAGAAGTTGCTACTAAATCTATCGTTAGTTGGCTACCATCCTTATAGATTCCCGTGTCTGCAGTTCTATCGAGTGAATTGTTCACTCCAAATGTTTGTGTACCTGCTCCGATTCCACCCTCGCTGATGCAACTCTTTCCGTCAGGAGATTTAAACTTTACACTTCCAAGGTAGTTGCTCGATGCCCCAACTCCGAGAATTGTACAAGTCGTATTCATTGCAAGATCAGCCGTTGTCATTGAAGCGGTGCGAGTCAGGGAACACAAGACCTCTTTGAAAATATTTGTCGGATCGCCCTCGAAGAGCTTGGTGCATAGTTCGGTTGTAAAGCTTGTTCCCATCGTTGGCTGCGAAGTACCACTCCCGAATGCATTGGGCAAGTTTGGCGTAGCAAGACCAGGCATGCCTGGTGCTTGAGCGAAAGCGAAGCCGGATATTAAAAAAACACCAGCCAAAACTAATAATACTTTTATAATTCTTATTTTTTTCATTTTTTACATAAAACTTATATGCACACCCTTTGGCAGAGTATCTTTAGCAAAAACACCACCATCAGTCCCAGCAAGAAATGTCTTATCTATTTTTTCCTTTAAAGCATCAATCACGGCGCTATCAACAGATGAAACATCTATTCTAGCAGGCGTGATATCAATTTGGTCATTTGTTGGGCGGTCTTCGTTTATTTTTTTGTTTGCATCAATTGCTTCCGAGACAATTTCAGCGGTTTTTTCCCGTGCTGCTTTTCGCCCAGCTTGAGCAAGCCCTGTGATCGGAAAGATACCCGGTCCAAACCTGCTTGAGAAGGCGCCGATAATCGGCGTGTCCTGTCCCGGATAGTAGCCAACGGCGCACTGAACTTGATCGGTGTATTCCGGTTTTATCAAAGCACCCCAGTCGAAATCAGATTTCAAACTGATCGGGATAGGGGAAAGGGTGGTCTTTGATTTTGTGTCAACGCATTTTATAGAGTCAACTGACTCGACATCAAATTCATATGGTTCATTTTGATTGGTTACCCCTGGAGTCGATTCGTCATAGTTTGTATTACCGTAGTTTATTTTAATAGATTCGTGTGCTTTAGACAGGCTCGACATCATCCATACCGATGCAGGGCCGATCTTACCCGCGGAAATTTTACTTAAATCATCTGGGTTTGAAAAAGTTATTTTGCCACTGCTTGCCGAGTCCTCGACCTGTGTAATTGCTGTCATATCATCAGGATTAGTCTTGTCTGTGTGGGTTCGTGGCAAGAAATAGCCAACTATAATAAAAATAACCAGAGCAATTATCAGAACTATAATAATTATTACAATCACCGGCCAAGCAACAGCAACACCAGCTGTTGCCCCAGCTCCAGCGGCTGCCCCTGCAACTGCTCCTTCTGCTGCAGCTGCACCTGCCACCGCGCCAGCTCCTGCTGCTTCCGCCCCGGCGATCCCAGCCGCACCTGCTTCAGCTGCCACAGCCCCTTCGGCACCAGCCACTCCAGCTTCGGCTCCAGCGGTCGCTCCTAACTCTGCTCCGGCGCCAGCTTCAGTGCCTGCTTCAGCCCCGGCTTCTGCGCCCGCTTCTCCCGCTCCTTCCGCTCCAGTTTCGCCAGCCACTTCTCCTGCGCCCTCAGGTTCGGCTGCTTCATTTTCGTTTGCGGTGTTTCCTTTGTTTGTATCTTCGCTAGGGCCGTTTTCGTTTTCGGGTTGGCTGTCTTTCTCATCAATATCCGGAATCTCTTCTTCTTGATCATCCGCTTCCTGTTGTTCGGACGTTGTGTTATCGGCTAAGCTCTGTGATCCTTCATTTTCGGTGGTGTTAATTTGGCTGACGCCACGATCACTCATTTTTGGGTTTTCTTTATCGGCTACTGTTTGCTGTCCAATATTTGAATCTTTAGCGCTATCAGCTTGTCCACCTGCTTGTCCAATACGATTTTGACCGATCGGCTCAACCGGAGAACTCGCTGTGGGCAAATTGTTCCCGTAATTTCCCCTATCTTCTGAAGAAGTTGGTTCGTTTGGGGTATATTGATCGGAGCCCTGAGAAGAGCTTACTGTATCTTCAGGAGGCGAGACCAGATCCGTGGCTTTTTCTTCGATTTCTGATTTCGTTTTTTCTAAAAAGTCCTCGAAATTTCCTTCGTTTTCTACTTCGACCGATTTAATTTTAATGTCATCTGCCATAAATTATTGTGAACCAGCGTTGGGATTCGTCGGCGGTTGTGCTGGGGGAGGATTCTGAGCCGATGGTTGTCGCAGGGTAGAGGACTGTGATGACGTTTCGACCAGTCTGGACTTTTTGGCCTGGGGCATCGCTTGTCTTGCAGCACTTTCAATCACCACTTCAGTTGCGTTGGCATATCCATTGGAGAGAGGTTGCTCGACTGTAGCTCCATTTGTTATTTTGACGAGATCTTTTACTAGGACCTGTACGGGGGCTTCTAATTCTCTCGTTCCTCCCAGAGCAGTACCCTCATCGCCAGCTGATATTGCACCTAATACTTGAGATGCTTTTGATATTATCTCATCCTTTTTTTGACCTGGTAGCGAGGTCCATGCTTCACCATAAGAGAGCTCAAGTTGGGGTTCGGCAACTGCTTTTATCCTTTCCTTTATTGTAAGCTGATCTTCGCTAGATATAAGTTGACTTTCTCCTCTTTGTTTTCTGGCAACCGCTTTTTTTCTCATGTCGTCTAAATGTTCACCTGCATCGATAATCTGTTGATCTCTTTCAACTGCTAGAACTGACCGTATCTGGAGTTCGTCTCTACTTTCGACCACTCGCTCAGACCCATCAGGGCCATGTGAAAGCATCAGCTCCAGTCCTCGTTGCATTTTCCTAGCACCTTCCGCATTTATAGAATTCTTGTCAGATTTAGATCTGCCCGAACCTTCAGCTAGGATTTCGCGTGCGCTATCGTATTCTTCTGGCTTAATGCGGTCGTCTTCACCTCGTTTTGTAATTCTACGCCGACCGCCATTTGTCTCAAAGTCCTCAACCGTTTGTGATGCCTCGCCTAGTTTTCTAATAACCTCAACTCTTTGTGCTGGTGATGATACCTTGGCTAATTTTGCCCTTAAAAACTCCGCGTGATTAAAAGATGACACTCCAATCTCATCGCGCAGTTTGAATCCGATTTGTGCCAATCTTTGTGTTTGGAATTTTTCTGCAAGAGCGAGTAGCTCGGGGTTACCCTCGCTTTTGCCTGTTACGGATTCCGGGATATTGGTTCCGTGAGAATATCGCAGTTCATCCGCAATGCTCCTAGCTTCATCCGGCGATGCACCATGCCCCTGGAGATTTTTCGTGACATCATCCAAGGTTTGGTTTGGATCAGTTTTTTGAGCAAAAGCAAATTTAAAAGTACCGGGATCGACTGACGATAAGTCCATTCTGTCAACGGCCAGTTTTGCCACCTCAATACTAGATGGTGTGCTCCCTGCGTTTGGTCCTCTAAGGCCCGCATTGATGTCGTCAAGTAGTGATATTGTTTTCTTTTCAGCCAATGTGAATGTCTCCCCAGAAGGAGCCGAGACTGGTTTCCCACTTGGAGCCCCGCTACGAGCCGTCGGCGAGCCAGAAGCAGCTCCTGCCATACGCCCCATGGATTCGTTGATCGCGCGGTCTCTTCTTCGGCGCATTTCATTCATATCAGTCCCATATCTAGAACCCGAGGCAGCAAGATTTTGCAGGCGCTGGTATCCTTCTATGACAGTCGCGAGCCCGTTGTTGTTACTCGTGATATTGCCGTATGAATTTAAGTAGTCAAAAGCACCATCTTGGTTTATATACGATTGCCTCAATTCCTCTTGAATAGCCGCGACTGCCAGGGTGCGATCTCCCTGATTATTTTGATCAAAGCCACGATCCCTCATCCAGTTTTGAACCAGATCGTTAAAGGAAACACGCATATTCGATTCCAAATCTTCTCTGGTGTGGATGTTGGCTTGATCCTCCTTGGCGATAGCCTGTTGCTGTTTTAGGGCGCCGATTCGGCCAAGCGCCTCAGAATAAACGCTTGGAGTTCTCGCTTTCGTCAATGCTTTACCCCACTCTTTATCCGCCAATTCTTTTCTCTCCTTGATTGCTACGCCAATTCCAAATGGATTGGCTCTTTGAACTTGGATCAGGAACCGGCCCAAGCCAGCCTGGGCTCTTGTAACTGCTTGTGTCGCTGACTCTTCGGCAAACTGCACCATTTCACCCCGGTTAAAGTCGGCATCAAACCGAGCTCGTAGTTGGACGTCGGCGCGGAGGGCGGCCATCTGTGCCGCGCCAGGAACCGTATTGGGATTTATGCCTTGAGCTCTCGCTTCTCCTTGAATAAATCTCTCATAGTCTGCGTCTCTTCTTTGCCTAATTACCAAATCGCGTGCTCGTGCCAAATTCGGGTCTGCTGCGATGTCTGCCGCAACCTGTTCCCGTGTAAGGTTTCCTTGTCCTGGCAATCTTCTTCTTCGTGCTAATTCCGAGTTTATAAACCTTTGTTCCGATGCAAAGTTAGCCCCATTCGCCCCTTGATTTCGTATTTGCTCAAAGGCTTGACTTTTGGCACCTAATCCGGCTGCTCTTTCCCTCATTTTTTGCCACCTATAAGGACCCAAGCCCATCAGGAAGCCACCGCCTTTTTTGATATTTTCGCCTGAGTATTTCCCAGCCTGGTAGATGAGCGACGATATATCTTTTTCAATCATAAATGGAAACCTGATTGCCAGGACCAGAAGTCCAGCTCTTAAAATAAACGGAAGGAACCATCCGAAAATTGACGCGATGGTGCTGTCGTCAGCAGCGCCCATTTGTGTCGGTATTATGTCTCCAATATAAATAATAAGATAGATAAAAAGAGGCATAAACATCCAGGCTACCGCTATTCCAAGCCAGCGTTTAAAGAGAGCTTGAGTTTGGGGAACGATAGAAAAGACAATCGCTATTGGGGCAATAGCGGCCGCAAGCCAAATAACGTATGGCCTAAATGATAAAATCAAGCTGATCAATATCAAGATTATAACCGCACCGACGAAGATCACGCCGCCGATTGCACAGCCAATCCAGCCAATGCCACCAGCCAGTATCATACCTATTAGCGCGATCACCCCAACAGTTCCAAAGGCCTGATAAACATCCACACCCCTGAAGATATATCCCCAATCCCAAATCCTCGGGTGAAATACGGTTAAGCCCTGAAGCGAATCGACGATTCTTGAGGCAAGGGTAAAAGCTGGTAGAGCAAGATTAGCCGCAACTGCGGTGAAGATAACTTTCGGGAGCATTTTCTTTATCTCGTATGTATCTATGTTTATATGCAAAATATTGGCGAAAGCCACAGCTAACAAAATAATAACCAATATAATATCGGTAAAAGCTCTAAAAACTTTATAGAGATTGTGCACCCATGCCCCACTGGTATCTTTGCCACTTAACACGTCGGTCACAAACGTTGCATCTCCCGGATTGTCATAAGCGGCTACTCTGCTGTTATGCATAACAAGAGGACTCAGAAGCAGTAGGATCAATACTCCCAATATAGTTAATGGAATTAACTTTTTAATGCTCATTTTCGATCCTCGATTATGCAGGTACTGTCAATAAATTTTGATCTAATAGTACTGTCGTAGTTGAGTGCCAGGGCACTCCCTAGCAAGTTGCAGGACATAGCGTTAAGAGGTTCTAGTATCTGGTTGCTAACAAACTTTGTCATTCCGCAAAGCGTTTTTTCAAAAGGATTTGACCAAATGTCCTGAATGCCAGAAAGAGCACAAACATCTTTAGTCGCAAGCTTTTCCCTTGTATCTTTGTTGATTGTTAGCTGTTGTTCGTTTTTTGTTTGATTTCTGGTCCAATCAAAATATCCGATTGTTTTACCAGCTATTTGGCTATCTGTGCTTGCGGTTTTAGTGTTTGAAGCAATTGGTGTGAAAAGACCGCCGGATGTGTCTGTTCTGCTGGGTACCGGTGGAATAGGCGGGGTTTGTGACATGGCAAATCCGGCAATTGCTGTTCTGGTCTCGGTTTGATCCGAGGGATATGTAGGCAATCCTGCGGCAGAACTTGACTCAGGGGTTTGGATAAATTCCTGGGGTTCGGTCGTCTGATCGGTTTTCCGGGTAGCGTTAAAAATCAGCACAACAATCAGTGCCACAAAAAAGAGAACAACAACAGCTAAAATTATTTTGCTTTTGGTGCTAAACAAGCAAACCCTCCTATTTCATTGAGTTAATTGTACCAAAATAATCCTTGTAAAACACCTTCTGAAAGTTGTCGCTACTTCTGTTTTGGTGTAAACTTTCCATTGAGAATTATAAATAAAAGTGGATAAGTAGTTTCAAAATGAGCTATACCCGTAAGGTTGCATTTAATACGGCTGCGCAGATGATTGGCAAGGTGGCCGGTATTGCCGTGTCATTGGTTACAACTGCGGCCATTTTTCGTGCTTTCGGGGTTGAGGGCGTTGGTAAATATACAACTGTTTTTGCCTTTGTTGGATTTTTCTCTGTATTTTCAGATTTTGGTTTGCAGTGGACATTGATTCGGGAGCTCTCGATCAATAAAGACCACAACAAGGTATTCAAAAACATATTTACCTTCAGATTGATTCTAGCCTTGTTTGTCCACGCACTTGCCTTCGCCTCAGTTTGGTTTTTTAAATACCCGATCGATGTCAAGCTCGGGGTAGGAGTAATTACGGTCGCATGGTTTTTTACCACTATCAGCTCAACCGTAGTCGGCGTATTTTTAAACAACTATCGCCTTGATATTACAGTTACGGCTGAATTCATCGGGAGGGTAGTAATCTTAGCGATTGTGACATTTTTGACAAAAAATGGTGCGGGGCTAAATCTCATATTTTTTGCCTATCTAGTAGGTAATATTATTAATTTTTTAATTAATTTAGTCCTCGTAAGACGTTTTGTCGAAGTTGGTTTTGCATTCGATAAAAAATATTGGCGATATGCAATTCGGCAGGCGATACCGATCGGCATTGTGTTGGTTTTTGGATTTATCTATTACAAAGTCGACTCCCTAATGTTGTCGATGATGAAAGGAATGATCGATGTCGGTATATATGGCACAGCTTATAAACTACTGGAAGTTCTGCAAGTCGTGCCCTCAATGTTTCTGGGTGCGGCGTTTCCACTTGTCACAAAATATGCAGTTACCAAAGACCCAAGGGTTACAAGTGCATTTCAAAAACAATTTGACTTTCTAATGCTTCTGGCAGTGCCAATTGTCTTAGTCACATTTATGCTTGCGTCGGGTATTATCGCCTTTATTGCAGGGAGCAAAGGCGGAGAGTTTGTATCGGCGTCAACCATTTCAATTTTAGGGCATCCAATCACTTCCGTTATTTGCCTTAAGATCTTAATTTTTTCAGTTGGGATAAACTTTATCTCCAATTTATACAGCTATATGATCGTGTCGCTTGGCAAACAAAAATCGATGGTTCTGCCGACTATTCTCTTCGCTCTGCTCAATGTATGTCTCAATCTATTACTTATTCCACGATTCAGCTATTTTGGTGCGGCAATCGCTACACTCATCACCGAAATTGTTGTGTCAATCACAACTTACGCAATTTCAAAACAATTTATGGTTTTACCACTTGAGTTTTTACGCTTTGGCAAAACTATCCTTGCCGGTGTGTTCACTGCCGTTTTGATCTATTTTGAATCAAAGTGGAACTTCAATCTATTCATTGTTTTGATTTCGGCTGGTTGTTTTTATTTAGCATTGGTAATAATGTTTAAAGCCGTACCAACCGATATGCTAATAAAATTAATAAAAAAGGAATCATGAAAATTGCAATCGATGTACAAACCACCCTGGGCCAGCCAACGGGCTTTGGCTTTTATGTATCAAATTTAGTTAAAGCCCTTAAGAATGTTGATTCCAAGGACGAATTTGTCCTTATCAAGCCTAAAAGTGAAAAAGATTTTTCAACCCCAGGGCGTTTTATTTGGGATCAATTTGTTTTTCCTCGTTTAGCCAAGCAATCAAAAGTGGATCTAGTACACCAACCCTGTTTTTCCGCTCCATTTCTTTTTAGAGGTCCGGCGGTCGTCACAATTCACGATATTATAAGTCTCTTATTTCCAGAAAATATTCCCTTTGCTTCAAGAATGTTTTATTCCAAGTGGATGCCTTTTTCCTATCGAAAAGCGAAGAGGATTATCACGATTTCGCACTCCACCAAGGCTGATATTACAAGGGTATTAAAAATTCCATCAGAAAAAATATCCGTTGTTCAGTTAGCAGTTGATGCAAAGTTTAGTAGGGAAGCTGGCAGTGAAGAAGTTAAGGGTGTCATGAAAAAGTTTAGTATTCCCGGGGATTATATTCTTCATATTGGGACGCTGGAGCCAAGAAAAAATTTGAATTTTTTACTCGATGTTTTTGCTAAGGCTCTCGAAAACACTAAAAACAAAAATCTAAACCTCGTTATTACCGGAAAAAAAGGTTGGTATTATGAGGATCTGTTCGAAAAAGTAAATGACTTGAAGCTAAATGATAAGGTTTTCTTTACCGGATATATAGACGAGGGCGATAAACCGGCGCTTTATAAAGGCGCGAGAATTTTTGCCTTCCCATCATTATATGAGGGTTTTGGCTTGCCTCCACTTGAAGCGATGGCTTCGGGAGTTCCAGTCATTTCTTCCAATACGTCTTCGATGCCCGAGGTGATCGGTGAAGCAGGTATTTTGTTATCACCTAAAGACAAAACAAAGTGGGTAAATGCAATAACTCTTGTTAATAGCGATGAGACGGTACGTAAATCAATGAAGGAAAGAAATAAAGAGCAGGTAAAAAAATTCTCATGGGAAAGAACTGCCAGGGAAACTATCGCAATATATAAGAAGGCCATCGAACAAAATGGATAGTAAAATTCCTAAAATTGTCTTTGTTTCAGAATCGATTAGGCGAGACTCAAACACCCCGCTTAAATATTTTAAAGATTTCGAAGTTGTGCATCTTTACCTAAATTCTCCCTATAAAGATATGGACAAAGATGACTACAAGTTATCTAGACAAGTAACCATTGAATCTCTACGTCAAGAAATCATTAAAGAAGCGCCTGATTTTCTACAGGGGACCGAGCCGTTTGGGTCTAGGCTCTCGCTAAAGTTAAGCTATATTATTTTGAAGGCGCAAAGAGCAACCGGGGCAAAATTAATAGTTTCAATACTTGAAAATAGACCTATTGAAAAAAGGTTTTCAAAAGTTCAAAGAGCAGTTCTTAAAGTTTTTTGTCCAAGATATTTTAAGGCTGCCTCGATCCTGATTGCTTTGAATAAGGGCGCCACAGTAAATATCAAAAGGTACTTCAGGCAAGCAAAGGTTAAGACAGGAATGCTCTGGGGGATTTGGGGCGTTGATACCAAGGTATTTTATCCGTCCAGGCCAAAGGAAAAAAACACGGTTCTCTATGTCGGGCGTTGGGTTGAAGAAAAAGGGGTAATGTTTCTTTTGGAGGGTTTTCTGAAGGCCAGTAAAAAAATATCTAATTTGAGACTAAATCTTGTAGGTCAAGGACCACTTGAAGCAGAAATGAGAAAATTTGTTCAAGAAAACGGTCTAGACAGTTCGGTTTCTTTTGTAGGTCAAGTCAAATCAACTAAGCTCGTAGATTTATTTTCATCAGCTGAAATTTGTATTTATCCCTCTGTGACGACGGATCGCTGGGAAGAACAAATAGGCACGGTTAATTTTCAATCAATGTCTTGTGGCACACCCGTGATAAGCACTTTAAGCGGCGCGATTCCGGAGTATATTAAAGATGGTGAGGGGGCGATGTTGGTTGAGGAAAAAAGCTCTGATGCCATAGCTGAAGCTTTAGTTAAGTTCTTTGCCGACGCGAAACATAAAACAAGGCTGACCAATTCTGCTAGGCAAGAGGTTATGAAATATGATGTAAAAGTTGAAGTAGCAAAAGCCGAGAAAATGTTAAAAGAGAACTTATAATGATAAAGAAAAGTACGCTACTTAGTTATTCGCCGTTTATTATTCTTGCAATATTATTTTCCGCTGCATCAATCTATCTTTTTGAAGCTCCAATTGGCGTATCGTTGGCTGCGATAGTTGGTATAATCACTCTTCTGACTCCTGTTATATTAAAAAGACCAGAATTTGGGCTGGCCATGATAGGGTTTTTCTTACCATTTGAGAGAATTCCCTCACTTGAATTAGGCGGCATGACACTTAAAATTAATCATTTTTTGGTGATTTATGTTTTTATAGTATTTTTGATATCTGCTTTAGCTCAAAAAAAACTTGTTATTCCGAAAGATCCTATCAGGGCGTACCTACTTATATTTATATTAAGCCTGTCTTTATCATTACCCGCGGCGGTTAGTTTGAATCGCGCGATTCAAATGATCGCTCTTATGCTTTTGATGTACATTCTATATCTTACGGTTACATTGATGATCTCTAACAAGAAAATATTGATCCTAGTTCTAAAAGGTGTGTTATGGGGAGCGACCATCATGGCTTTCTTGGGCATATTTCAATTTTTGGGAGACAAGATTGGCTTGCCGACAACAATAACACTACTTCGTCCCGGGTATGACAAGTCTACATTCGGTTTTGCTAGGGTCCAGGCGCTATCGCAAGAGCCGTTATATTTTGCAAATTATATATTTCTGCCGTTGATGCTTGGCCTAGTTTTATCCTTGAGGGGTAAATTAGAGAGAGTATTCAATCGCAGACTAGGCGTTATCGTCATGGCACTTTTAGCAATAAATTTCTTGATTGCCATATCCAGAGGGGCATATCTGGGAGCAGCAGTTGTTGTGCTGATTCTACTTATTACGCAAGCAAAGCTAATATTTAAAGCAAAAACAATGGCGGCGATTATCGTCGTTGGAGTAGTTGTGTTCGGAGGAGTTTATTTAGCGCTAGCAAAGAGTGAAAGCAGGGCACTTGATGAATTCATAGGCCATGTGGCGGTACAGGACAGAGAGGAAGGGGAGTCAGTGGTGTCAAGGCTTAATGCCTCAACTCAAGCATTGCAACTTTTTCAGAGTAATTTTTTATTTGGCGTTGGGTCTGGTAATTTCGGACCAAGGGTACAGGGCGATCCTGACGATGTACCAGAAGGTGGATGGTTCATTGTTAACAATGAATACCTTGAAATCTTAGCTGAAAACGGAATTGTCGGATTGATGGCTTTTGTCATTCTATTGGTCGCAGTATTTGCAAGAGCACTCTTTGCGATCAATCAATCAAAAGATGCACTTTTTAGGGGAATACTTATTGGGTTGACTTTGGCATTAGTCGGAATACTAGTGCAGTATGCTACTTTTTCAACGCTTTATATCTTTCATATATGGTTTACCGTTGGGTTAATTGGAGCAGTATCTAACATTATCCTGAATAAAGAGCCTAAGGTTGCTAAATGAAAAAAGTCTTCAATTTTTTTCTTCCTCTTTTAGTTATATCTCTGCCGTTTTATGTTGTCAGATTCAATATTGGTCCAATACCTACAACATTATTAGAGGTCGTAATAATCTCAACTTTCATTGTTGCCTTATTATCCGGAAAACTTAAAAAAATAAAAAATTTCAATGCAGTATTTTTAGGTGGAATTTTCGTACTGCTCGCATTAATTGGAGTTGTATCGGATCCGGAAAAAATAAGAGCACTTGGAATTTGGAAAGCGTATTTTGTTGATAGTTATTTTGTTTTTTTAATTGTCCTTAGTCTCTCAAATAAAGAGCGAAAAGAGACACTCTGGTATCTCTTAGTATCGGGATTCATTGTATCGGTTGTAGGGCTCATTATGTATTTTCTTGGTATTAAGTCTACGGATGGTAGGCTAGTTGACATGGATCGCTTGAGCCCAAATTATTTGGCTATGTATCTGACACCAATATTTCTAGTCTCTTTATCTTTTTCCGTCTGGCAGGATCAATCAATTTTCAAAAAAGTTTTTGCGTCTCTCTCTAGCCTTTTAGTTTTACTTGCAATCTACTTGACGCAGTCGCGCGGAGCGATAATCGGTTTGGGCTTAGGGCTGATAGTGATGCTATTTTCAACGTTTATCAAAACAAAATATGAAAAAGTTGCTCGCGTTTTGCTTGCTGCGGTTATTGTAGGTGTCCTAGCCTTATCTTTTTGGTATTTTAAACCAGACTGGACTGACCACAGCCGAAAAGCGACCTCATCAAACATTAGATATTATATTTGGACTACCAGCTTGGAAATAGCCAAAAAGAATCCACTTTGGGGCGTTGGAATATCTAATTATCAAGATTATTTTACTGATTTAACAAAAAACAGGGTTAATTATCCGGAGTATATCTCACCTCAAGCCTTAACTGCCCACAATCTTTATATCCACATGTATCTGAGTACTGGAATATTAGGAATACTGGCATTTCTAATATTTTTAACTGCTTCAAAATTCTGGAAATTATATAGCATACCAGCATCAGTTGCACTGATTGGGATATTGTCCTATGGCTTGGTGGATACACCTTTTTTTAGAAATGATTTAGCGGCTCTTCTACTTATTATATTAGGTCTGATATACAGTGCTCAAAATGAATCGAAAAAAAGCTGATATAGACTATTTTGTCTTGGCGCTATTTGCCGTCTCTTTTTTCTCAAGAATCTTCTATTTGGGGTCACTGCCAGGTTTACATGGAGACGAGGCCTATTTTGGCTTGAATACGATTAAGATATTGTCGGGCGATCTTATATTGAATGGCATGAACTCATACACCGGGCCCTTGTTTGACTATCTGAGGGTGCCGATATTTATTTTCTCAAAATCGGTTTTTGCACTTAGATTTTTAAGTGTCTTATTCAACTCTCTCGGGCCGGTCTGGCTATACCTTATACTTATAAAGTTTAATAAAAAGCGTTCCTCGTTTATTGTTTCCTTGCTATTCTCATTTATGCCCTGGTTCTTCCTCTCTAGTCGAATTGCGTGGGAAGTAATGTTTTTCCCCTCGCTTATCTTGTTTTGTATTTATCTTTTTACCTGCAAAAGGTATTGGATTTCCTTGTCGGGCCTGATTTGTGCTTTTGGTCTTTGGACTCATGCAATTTTTGCGTCCGCCACTGTTCCGATTTTCATTTTGGGGTTGGCTCTATCTAAGTCAAAGAAATCAATTGATTTTGTAAAATCAGCATCGTATTTTGCGTTAGGTTTCGCGATCGGCTTGGTCCCGAAAATTCTTCAGATGACACGCTTTGAGAGTACCGTGAAGATTAATTCATGGGATCAGACTATTACATTCTTTAAGGCCTCTCTAAACTTTCTCCCCCAAGTTCTAGGTGGAGATATTCTCTATCTCAGACAAGTGGGCGATATCAAAACGCCATTTTCAACTCCCTTACTTATATTGCTTGGCGTTGCAGTCCTTCTTTCTCTACTGGCTCTGTTGAGAAGACCAAAAAATATCCTTATTCCACTAGTTATCTTGGTAATGTTTATTCTATCGACCCTAACGGTATCTTCGGCTGTTTCGTGGATCACATTTAGGTATCTTCTCATTCCTCTTTCTTTTCTTTCCCTCTTTTTTGCTATTATTTTGGCGCAAAGTCTTGATCTTTACCCAAAATATAGTGTTGTCGCAGGAGCAATTATCCTAGTATCAATATTTTCTATTTTTACAAACTTCTTTTTGTCGGAAAAAAACACTACAATAAAAAAGTTTTCGTATGGCACGATCGAAGATACAAACGCTCACTTTGTAGACTCATTTACCCTCTATAAATGCTTGACAAATAGCAAGATAAAGACCAAGATAATTGCCAAACCCTTGATTGCAAGGTCACTAGAGTTTTATGACGCTACAAAAGGCAAGATAGATATTTTGGAGATTGATAATATATCGAGCACACCTTCCGGAGTAATGTATATTGGATACGCGGATGAGGTCATACCGCAAGGCTTCAATAAAACAACACTTGACTGCAACTTAAATAATTTCATTGTTTTACAACATTAATAAAATATGAACAAAAATATTGAAATCAGCATTATTTTTCCTGCCTACAATGAAGAGGCGAACGTTGTAAGTGCCATTTCAAAGGCGATCAAGTTTGCTCAAAAGAAATTTTCAAATTTTGAAATTATTGTTGTTAATGATGGCAGCAAAGATAAAACGGGGCAACTGGCTTTGGATTTTGCAAAAGAAAATACTAGCGTCAGGGTAATCAATCATTCTATAAACCAAGGTTATGGGGCGGCGGTTTGGGATGGCCTTAAAGCTGCTCGTGGCAAGTATATTTTCTTTACGGACTCCGATCTGCAGTTTGATATTGGCGAACTAGAAAGATTCATATTAGAAATAAAAGAAAACGATGTTGTAATCGGGTATAGAGTCAAAAGGCAGGACCCTTGGATGCGCAAACTAAATGCATGGGGATGGAAATGGATCGTACGAATACTATTGGGACTTAAAGTTAAAGACGTGGACTGTGCCTTCAAACTTTTTAGAAGAGAAGTCATCGAAAAAATTGATGTAGAGTCTCACGGGGCAACATTTTCGGCTGAGCTGTTGTATAAAATCCAAAAAGCCCATTTTAAAGTTAAGGAACTACCGGTTAAGCATCTGCCGAGAAAGGCTGGTTCTCCAACTGGAGCCAAGCTTTCTGTCATAAAAAAAGCATTTATTGAAATCTGGTGTTTATATCTAAAAGATCCTGTCTTAGTTAAATCAAGAAGCATTGCGGTTTATCTAGTTGCTGCGTTGGCCCTTTTTAGTTCAAGAATATTTTTAGTAAGTAATTCGGCTGATTTTTTCGATTCAAATCAATATGTCTGGCGGGCAACTCTACCGAGATTTATTGAAGTTTTAACCACTGGCCACCCGCCATTTCATCCACTTTATAATTTGTTCTCGTCAATATTTTATAAACTCCACCTCGTATCAGATGGAATTGCAGCTGCCACCTTACCATCGGTTGTGTTTGGAACATTAAGCATCATAGTAATCTTCTTATTAGCTAAAGAATTGTTCAAAAATAAGATTGCTTGGATAACTGCTCTTATTTATACCTTCATTCCATATGTGTGGATTTCGCAAATCACTATTCTGGTCGATGCAACGGAGCACTTTTTCTATTTTTTAAGTCTCTACCTTGTCGTCCTGTCGTTAAAATCAAAAAAAGGATATTTGCTCGCCCTTTTTGCTGGACTAATGTTTGGTTTGGCTCTATTCTCTCACACACAAGCAGCTATCTGGGCGCCAGCGTTTCTGTCAATGATGGTTTTATTTCCTAAATCTTTATCTAGATCAGAAATCGGTAAGACTTTTAAAAAAATAATTTTATTTTTTCTAGGCGCCCTTGCATTACTGCTTATTAACGCTGAATTGCTAGTCATTGCTTCGGCGTCACGAAGTGACTTGCCTTATGCGGCGACATATTTATCGGCCTTAAAGTATTTAATTTTAGGAAATACTGGTGATCGGGAAAGTCTAACAATTCTTGGAACATCGAGGCTTTTGTGTCTTGTTTCTGCAACACTACTTTTTATCACTTCAATATTGGGTGGGATTAAACTATTGATCAACAGAAAATATAAAGAATTCGTCGCTCTGTTTATTTTTATAGTTCCTTCATCTGTGCTTGCCTCTAGTTTTATATATGAAAATTTATATGGGCGGACACTTATTATTGCCATGTTTCCAATTTCTGTTCTAGCAGCATATTTTATCAGCTCAATTAGACCCAAATGGGGTTATATACTGGGAATCTTGATCTTATTGCAACTAATAGTTGTATCCGTACCGGCAGTTTGGCGCTACCATGCGACCCCTCCGGCTTTTGATGAATTAAAGACACTTGAGGAAGGATCACTACCCGGAGGAATATTTGTCGCGTCAAATATCACCAAGACTTTTTCGAACTACAAAGGTGAATTTGTCAATTTTGGCGATGTTGGTGTCGGAGGGGGAAGCGTTCAGGAGAAAACAAAAAATGCACTCGATAGCGGCAAGCCAGTTTTTATTAGTCACGATGCAATTATTCATCCCTTTAGACATTATGATGGCGTCTTTTTTGATCCTAGGACTACCGGTTCTGCCTTGGGAGGATACAATGGAACGCTTTTAAGCGACATGTTTACAAAATATAATCTTACTTTAGACAAAGTAGCTTCATCTTACTATGATGTTTCGTCTTATAGTGTTACATCGTCGCCAAGTGAAAACTTTGTCCAGAATATTGAAGCTAGCTTAGATACGAGCGAGATAGTATTCGGGCGTCTATTGGATCAAAAAAAACCGGTTATGTCCGCTTCGATAAAAATGTTTAATACGTCATTTTGTAAAACCCCCAAAGACGACTTGACTAAAAACGATCTAGGGTTTTGTTTTAAAAGAGCTATAAGCCCTGACTCAAGACCCGAGACTTGGAGTTTTACCGACAAAGATGGCTGGTTTTATATGCAAAAAAGAACACCAATTAAATATCTTGCAATTAGTACTTCGGCGAGCCAAACAAGGACACCGAATCTTAAGGGGCAGTTTATTTTAAGTAAAGATTCGGTGATAAATGGGAGAAAGGTTGCCGAATATGACAATAGTGAAGATTTAAGGCGGGCAACGCTTTTGATGGATGGGTCATTCTACGTCGTAGCGTCAAAAAGATATAACAGCATAAACTATCAGGTCTTTTCATTTGAATATTCAGCGGATAAAACAAACCGTATTTTTGCGAAAGATCTAAGCGGTGAAGCAGGACAACTTAGAAAAAATAAAAAGTCATCTGGTGGATTTGTAATGTCAAATACTTCTAGAGTCAAAGATGGCTTTTTGGTTGGTGGTCCGTATCTGCCACTTGAAGAAGGAAAATACAAAGTAAAGTTTGCCCTAAGATCAAATCATGTAAGCGACAAGATGGTGGAGCTAAACGTCGCTAGTAAAAATGCTTCGCTGGTTAGTGCGCAAAAATATATTGAAGATAGTGAGATTGTGGGGGATATGTTTGTTCTCGAGAGCCTTGAATTTGATGTTACTGAGCCGCAAAATGACTTTGAATTTAGGGTGCGGGTACCCTCGGACAGTATTGTAGAACTCGATTACATTGAGTTAGATAAGATATAGCTTATTTCGATAGTGCCTTGATTGTGTCGCGGTAGGCGTTAAAAGCCGGCTTATTCTTGATAATCTTGTTCTCATTTCCCACCTTTTTCACTTCAACGATACCCCAGTGGGCGTCTTTGGCATTTCCCGCTTCTTCAGCGACTGGATTATCTAACAGCATAAAGACAATATAGCCCCTAAAGAAGCCGGAGTTATAAACATTTTCTGCAAAATCTGAAATAAACTCAGCTTGTTTTGCCTCTCCCTGACTTGAAGAAATTTTGCCATCGAAGTAGCTGCCATGATCAGAGTTAGACTCAACAATCCAAAGCTCTTTTTTATACAGTGAAAGCTTTTCGGCGAGATTCATATAATCTCCCCAGTTATACTCTCTCTTTGTGACATCGAGCCCATCTGGGCTGTACCAGCTCCAGCCAATAATGTCGAAGTCTGCTCCATCCTCTATCAACTTCCCAAAAATATCATAGAGTATCCAATGGCCACACAAAGCGATTTTGGCCTGGGGGTCGTTTTCTCTAATGCCCCTCGACATTCCCTTGACAAAAGAAAGAACTTTGTCGTAACGCTCTTTCGAATATTGAATACCATTTTCTCCGTCAAATACTGCACCGCTATATTCGGGTGGTTTTACAATCGTTCCGCTAACCTCATTTGCAATCTGATAATATTTCACCTTTCCCTTGTATCTGGTGGCAGCATACGCTCCCAGTTTATACCCCTCTGATTCCAGATCCACCCCAGTTGGTATAGATGGAATATCGGGATCGATCACCATAAGGGATTGCAAGTTGGCTTGAGATATTTTTGAAAACAAGGAATCGTTCGAGGTCTCTTGCGGGGTGATTTTAAACGGGCTTTTCGAAACGCTAATTTCAAGATTTGCTCTGATAAGATTGGCGCCAAGGTCTTGAGCCAATTTTATTTGTTTATCTACGTTTTCCGGATGGTATGTGTCAATTTTGTTATTTAGCTGATAGGCCCCTCCTTGGACTCCCCAGATGAAGTCGGAACCAGCTAATTTGGGAATTGCCGTTCTTGAAACAGGCGGTGCCTTGACCACATTCTTATCCTTTCTGCTTTCTAAAGCTTTGCCTACGGTAACTCCGCAGACAAGCGCCAAAGCCAACACAAAAATAGATATAATAGTTTTCTTAACCACAACTGAATTGTATCACGGGAGTGTTTACAGTTAAACCAAAAAAATGTAAATTGATCTCGTGAAACAAAATCTCATAGTCATACCGACATTTAACGAAAAGGAAAATATCGCGCGGCTGATCGAAGCGATTGAAAATGAAAAAGTGCCGTCCGATATATTGGTAGTGGATGATAATTCTCCTGATGGTACTGGCAAGATTGTGGAAAAAATAAGTAAAAATAATAACGCAATCCATGTCCTTCATCGAACCGAAAAAGCTGGACTTGGACGTGCCTACGTTGCAGGCTTCAAATGGGGGATGGAAAAAGGGTATAAAAAGATGTTCTCAATGGATGCTGATTTTTCCCATCCTTATACAGCGTTAAAAACAATGCTCAATCTCTCAAAATCGGATCGAGTTGTGATCGGATCCCGCTATATCAAGGGAGGCAAAATTGTTGGCTGGAATTGGTATAGATACTTGAATTCGTGGGGTGCAAACTTTGTCACCCGAATGCTTCTCGGGATAAAAGCCAAAGATGCAACAGCTGGGTTCAAGTGTTACCCTGTTGAATTTTTCAAAAAGACTAATCTCGATACGGTCCAAGCAGCCGGTTATGCCTTCCAGGTTGAAATGCTCTTAAGGGCGCAAGATGCGGGTTTTAAGCTGGTTGAAACTCCAATAACATTTACAGACCGCGTGGCTGGCGAATCTAAAATCCAAGGTGAGCTTAAAAAGTCCGCCAAAGTTGTATTTAACCTAGCGGTAAAAAAAGAGTCATATCGTCAGTTTATAAAATTTGCAATTGTCGGTGCCACTAATACCGGCGTTGACTGGGCCGCATATGTTTTGTTTAATACAATATTTAAGCAAATGTTTGGGGGAATGAATTTGCAACTAATCAAACAACTTGCCAAAGCATGTTCTTTCGTTGTTTCAGCTGCTTCGAGTTATGTCATGAATCGGAAATGGACTTTTCGCTCAAAAAATACGCAAATTGGTAAGGAAGCGCTTAAGTTTTTAATTGTCTCGCTCGGTGGCCTAGTGATCAATCAAACAGTCTTTTATTTTGCAACTGGACATTTTCACTTCCGTGATATCTTTGGCCTTGTATTAGCGACAGCGGCGGCCACATTCTGGAACTTCTTTATCAATAGAAGTTGGACCTTCAAACCAGATGCTAAAAAATAGTAAGATCTATTTTTCAAACCTCCTGCGGGGGGCGTTATTACTTATTGCCTTGTTTTGGTCGTATGTTTCAGGCATAGCCTGGTATTTTATCCTTTTAAAGAGTGATGGCAATAATCTCGATGATTTTATATCCTCGAACGCCCGTGAAGCATCATCATTATCTTTTACTCTAGTATTCGGGGGTTATTTAGTAGTCTCAATGCTTCTTGCATATATATTTAGAAAAAAGGTTGAGGAAAAGATAGTTCTATTTTTATCTTTACCGATAGCTGTTTTAGCAGGTATGAACCTATCAGATAATGGACCGATTGAGAAATTTGTCTACCTAATCATTGTTGCAGCTGCGACGTCAATATTTGCATCCCTTACATTTCTTTTTCCGGTAATAGGCTGGCTGAAAAAATATCCAAAAGTTATTGCGATTCCTTTTATATTATTTTTAGTTGCATTCTTAACTCTTTCACTTTTTCGTCATTTCAATTTTCAATCCCACGCCTTTGACCTGGGGATATTCAACCAAGCTTTCTATAAGTTTTCACATTTTGAGTTTGATAATACAATCAGAAAAGTGTCAAATCTTTGGGGTGATCACTTCCATCTCATTTTATTGCCCTTTAGTTTTCTTTATTGGATTTTTCCATTTTCTTCATTGGCACTTATTGTCCAGGCAGTCGTTGTGGTTGCAGGTGGAATCCCACTGTATTTACTTGGGCGTAATGTCTTAAAGTCTAGGGCAAGTGCAATATTAATCGTATGCGCATACTTTAGCTTCTATGGATTAGCGTCGGCAATTGATTTTGATTTTCATGAAATTACCCTTGCGACGTCCTTTTTGCTCCTAACGTTTTATCTAGCATGGAAAGAGAAATGGGGCTGGTATTTTATATCACTGCTTTTGCTCGTATCGTGCAAAGAAGATGTTGCTATTCTCGTGGTATTTTTAGGAATATTTTTGGGGTGTTTAAAAAGGAACTGGAAAATTGGCCTTGCGACCTCGATACTAGGTTTGGTTTGGTTTGGTGTTGTCACAAAAATTATGATTCCCCATCTGTCGCCCGAGGGATTCATTTATTTTGACTATAAGGTATTGGGTGCAAGTCCAACAGAGGCTATAAAAAGTGTAATCTATAATCCCTTTCACGCTTTTCACGCTCTTATCAACAACCCAGAGAAATTCAGAACCATGATGGCTTATTTTGCCTCCTTTGGATTTTTGCCGATTTTAGCACCGACCTTCTTTTTTCTAGCTTTGCCCGCAGTCGGCGAGAACTTATGGCATACCAGCCCAAGTCGGTGGGGAGGGTTTCACTATGAGGCAATTGCTGCACCAATATTTGCTATTACGTCAATCTTTGCAATACGCAATATCACTGGTGGCTTTGATAAAAATATTAGGAATAAATTAGTGGTTGTCCTTTCCTTTTTTGTGTTCGTTTCGTCATTTGCAGTTGCATGCGAGATGCGCTCACCGCTCTTCAAAGTCCTAAATCCTGATCACTATAAAATTAAACAAAGTTCTCTCGACACCTTAAGAGTAATTAAAGTCGTTCCAAAAGATGCTTCCGTCACAACATATTCAACAATTACTCCTCATATGGCAATGAGAGAAAAGATTTACGAATATCCGAATTGTATTCGCGAGATTTGTACAAAAAGTGATTATTTCGTCCTAAGCTTAGTTTCGCCACAATGGGCCATGACGGATCAAGCTTTAAAGGAAGAGGTACAATGGTTTCTGGAAGGTAAGGAGTTCAGGTCTGACTATGGCCTATATCTACAAGATGGTGCCGGATTTGTTTTTAAAAGAGGTTATAAAGCCGACGAATCTTCTGTAAGACGCGCATTCGATTATCTTAATTCGTACAATGGGTGATAGAATTTATTCAATGACTAAGACAAAACAATTCACTGAAAGATACGGATTATATGTTGCCTTGCTTTTGGCAGCGGTACTGAGGATCTTTTTTTTGGGTCTTCGTCCTTTTGATGGGGACGAAGGGATTATTATTAAAATAGCCCAAAGTAGTGGATTTAAAGCAATGATTTCTGGCGTGTCAAGCGATGTACACCCGCCTCTTTTTCACGCTCTAGAGTATTTTTTCCTACAGATTTTACAGATGAGCGAATTTTCGACCCGCCTAATACCGGCGATTTGCGGAGTTCTGGTTATTTGGCCGATCTACCTAGTTTTCAAAAAGCTTTCCGATCAGAGAACCGCGTTTTATGTTTCGATCCTATCCGTTCTCTCGAGTGTTTTGGCCTATCACAGCGCCGAAGTTCGTCCTTATGCATTATTCACCCTCGTTTTCTTTTGGCAGTTTTATATGTTTTTAAAAATAAAAGAAACGAAGAGCCTTTCTCTTGCTCTATCTTTCGCACTTTCTACTTTTTTGCTCATCCTGACTCAGTATATGGGTTTATTTGTGCTTCTTGGTGAATTGCTATACCTAGTTTGTCTGGACCGCAAGTCATTAACGTTAAATAATATGATATCTGGGCTTTTCGGCGTTGGACTATTCGCACTTCTTTGGGGAAAAATATTTTTATATCAACTCTCGGGTCGTTCTTTTGAGCAATCGCAGGCACTTAATCTAAAGGCAAATATTACAGGTCTGATAAATGCCATTTATCGCTTTGGAGCAGGAAGGCTCTTTCTTGACCTTGATCCATCAATTTCAAAAAATATTGAATTATTCAAAGCTAGTCCTTTTATGTTTATTATATTCGTCCTTTCTTTGCTTGTCCCATTAACACTTCTTATCTGGGGGATGATGCTATTTTTCAAAAAGAAGCGTCAATTATTTTGGCTAATTGCATTGCTCGTTTTGCCAGTTTTCGCTGCCGCGCTATTGTCGGGTGAGATTGGTCCGAGAGCCGCTCGTTATTTGTCATTTTTAGTACCATTTTATTTGTTCTTTATCGTCTATCCACTTTTTCTTATAAGAAAGGTGAAATCCTATCACTCTCTATTTATCGTTATCTTCTTGTTTATCTTTATTGCCTCATTTATAAATGGCTTGTATTTTGAGCGTTCTAAGCCTGGTGTAAATAAAATTGCACAATATCTGAATGAGCAGGGTCAGAAAAACGATACCGTTTTGATTCGCGGTGGATTTGGTGGTGGCGAAGAGCTTATCCTGCACTATTATTTGAAAAATAGAAAATATGACTTTAATGTTGTTGATATGTACGGAGATTATAGGGTCGGAAATTTATCGACCCTTAAATCACGCGATCCGATGGAGTATATTATAGAAAGCAAGAAGGGTTCGAGTAGCGTTTGGTTTTATGATTTAACGTATAGCTTCGACGACTCGTCTTTTGCATCAATGCTTTTCGACAAGATAAAGCTAGGGCAGGACAAAGAAAATAAAAATTTAACTTTATACCATGTCAGATAAAAAAATCATATTTGATGGGCGGTTTTTGTCACTTAGTCACGCAGGACTTGGGCGCTATACTTTAGAACTACTAAATGCGCTTCTACCACTTGATCTAAAACAAAAATATATTCTGCTCGTGTCTCCAAACACAAAGTTCGACAAAGAACTCTCGAGAAAAATATATGAAAGAGAAAATCCTGTTGAGATTGTCGAAATTGAAGCTCGACACTATTCATTTTCAGAGCAATATAAATTACTTAAATTATTGAAAGAACTTAAGGGTGATCTTGTCCATTTTCCTCATTTTAATCACCCGCTTTTGTATAAAGGTCAGTTTGTAGTCACAATTCACGATCTGACCTTGTCCCAATATGCCGAGCGTGGTAGCAAAATCAAAAGAAACATTTACAAAAAAGTAATAGATCATGCGGCGAAAAAATCCTCAAGAATTTTGACCGTTTCCGACTTCGTCAAACGGGGAATTGCCAAAGAATTTAGTCTCCCACCAGACAAGATTGTTACGACATACAATGGGATAGATGAAAAGTTTTGTAAAATTACTAATCCAAAAACTCTCAAAAAAGTAGAAAAATATGGCTTAAAGAATCCATATATCTTGTCTCTAGGACAGTGGAGAGAGCACAAGAATCTATTACGGTTAGTGGAAGCATTCTCAAAAGTCAGCAGGGAATTAGATAAAAAACGCGAACTTGATTTGGTATTTGTCGGACGAGATGATCCAAAATATCCCTTCTTAAAACAAAAAATACAAGAGTTACATTTGGGGAGTAAAGTAAGGTTTACTGGTTTTGTTGAAGATCAAGATTTACCAGTCATCTATAATAATGCCACTCTTTTTGTAATGCCATCATTGTCTGAGGGATTTGGTCTACCCGGGCTTGAAGCACAGGCCTGTCACATACCGGTTATTGCTAGTAACGCTACGTGCTTACCGGAGGTTTATGGCAATGGGGCGATATATTTTGATCCGTTAAATTCAACCGATATGGCCTTGAAAATTAACGAGGTATTATCCGACACAAAGTTACGAGATGACCTTGTAAAGCGAGGAAGCGAAAACACCAAAAGATTTAGCTGGGATAAGACAGCCCGAAAAACTCTTGAAGTTTACTCTGATATACTGTATAAGAAGTGAAGTAAAAAAATAATAACTTTTATGTATTTTGGAGGCTTATGAGTATAGAGAACTATGGCATTTTGTTTGCGTTGGGAAGCAGTCTTTTAGCTATTATTTACGGCCTTATCCTAGCAAAGCAAATTTTAAATAAGCCTGCAGGCAATAAGAAAATGCAAGAAATTGCCGGCGCTATTCAGGAAGGCGCGAGTGCATATTTGTCTCGCCAATATCAAACTATCGCTTATGTCGCTGTCATTTTAGCCATTATCTTGTGGCTAGCTCTAGGGTGGAAGATTGCTATCGGTTTTGTCATCGGTGCAGTCCTTAGTGCTTTGGCTGGTTTTATCGGTATGAATATTTCAGTTAGAGCTAATGTTCGTGTAGCCGAAGCAGCTCGAGATGGTATTAAACCTGCGATGGATCTTGCTTTCAAGGGTGGTGCGGTTACTGGATTTCTAGTCGTTGGACTTGGACTTTTGGGGGTTGTAGGATTTTATGCAATTACCAAGGATCCAAAGGCCTTAATCGGACTTGGCTTCGGGGGATCGCTAATCTCTGTTTTTGCCAGGTTGGGCGGAGGTATTTTTACCAAAGCAGCTGATGTCGGAGCTGATCTGGTTGGAAAAGTAGAAGCTGGTATTCCAGAAGATGATCCTCGAAATCCTGCTGTTATAGCTGATAATGTTGGAGACAATGTCGGGGACTGTGCTGGTATGGCCGCTGATCTTTTTGAGACATATGCTGTTACGGCTATCGCTGCAATGCTCTTGGGAACTTTAACTTTTGGTACTTCGGGAAATGCCGTTCTCTATCCAATGGTCTTGGGCGGTGCTTCGATCATTGCATCAATCGTTGGTTCATTCTTCGTCAGACTTTCAGGAGATAAAATTATGGCTGCTCTCTATAAGGGTTTAGCAGCTTCTGGAATTTTTGCCGCAATTGCGTTTTACTTCATCACTAAATATGTCATGGCAGACTATAATCCGATGAGCTTGTTCTATTCAAGCTTAATCGGTCTAGCGGTAACTGGGGCAATGATTGTCATTACGGAATATTTTACATCAACTTCGTTTGGCCCTGTGAAACAAATTGCTAAAGCTTCAACTACTGGTCATGGAACAAATATCATTGCCGGATTAGCAATATCAATGAAATCGACTATTCTGCCAGTTATATTTATTGCTGCCGGTATCATGGGTGCATATTCCTTAGCGGGATTATACGGTGTAGCAGTCGCAGCATTTGCAATGCTTTCGATGACTGGAATAGTTGTTGCAATAGATGCTTATGGGCCTATTACGGACAATGCGGGTGGTATTGCTGAAATGGCAGGGTTGCCTGATAAAGTAAGGGATGTTACTGACCCACTGGATGCTGTCGGAAACACAACCAAGGCCGTCACAAAGGGATATGCAATTGCTTCAGCCGGACTAGCCGCAATCGTTCTTTTCGCTTCTTATACTCAAGAAATAACCAGCTTAGGCAAGACCCTCGATTTTTCACTTTCTAACCCCATGGTTTTGATAGGGCTGTTTATCGGCGGACTCTTGCCGTATTGGTTTGGTGCGTTAGCCATGGAATCTGTTGGCCGTACCGCTGGTTCGGTAGTAGAAGAAGTAAGACGACAATTCAAATCCATCAAGGGATTGATGGAGGGCAAGGCCAAGCCGGATTATTCAAGGGCTGTTGATATAGTAACTCGTGCAGCAATTAGGCAAATGATAGCTCCAGCGCTCCTTCCCGTAGTTGTCCCGATTATTGTAGGATTTACTTTGGGTCCAGTTGCTCTCGGAGGTGTCTTGGTAGGTTCAATTGTCACAGGAATATTCGTTGCAATTTCGATGACTTCTGGTGGTGCTGCTTGGGACAATGCCAAAAAGTATATTGAGTCCGGCGAGTATGGTGGCAAAGGAAGTATTGCTCATCAGGCCGCTGTCACTGGTGATACCGTTGGTGATCCATACAAGGATACTGCAGGACCATCGATCAATCCCATGATCAAAATCTTGAACATCATCGCCCTGCTCATTGTTGCATTCATAGTAAAATAAGCTGTCGGTATTTAGTCGTCATCTACCATACAAATGTTAGCTGAAAACTGACTGCTGAGAGCTGAAAGCTAGTATTTATGATAAACCCATCTCTGCTTACCTCGGATAAACCGCTAAAAGTTAAAGTGGGTAAAACCGAATCAGGTTTTACTAAGCTGATCTTTTCTGATCGCCAGCAAGTTGAAGTAAGTCAAAAATATCTTCCAAAAGGTGTAGCTGAAGGGGAATCATTGTTCTTAAATCTTTTAACGGAAAGCGAGCTAGACTTAACTCGCCGGGAAATAGCAAAAAAAGTTCTTGATGATATTTTAAGCCAGGGATGAAAAAGGAAAAAAAAGAAAAAGTTGCAGAGGAAGAAAAGCTAAAAAGTAGGAGAGGCAAAAGAGTAGCAAAATATCTCCTTGCGTTTTTTCTGCTAGCATTATTTGCACTCGTTAGCGCATTTATTTTTTATGCGAAAGATTACCAGAACAAAACCTTGCCCAACACTTATTTTTTAAATCAAGAATTTTCCGGAATTTCAAAAAATGAAGTTGCCATGAATCTTGAAAAAATTGAAAAAGAAAATAAAGATAAAAAGATTAAGCTTTCAAGCGGCGATAAGTCTTGGGAAATATCTTTTGAAGGTCTAGGGTGGACTCTCGAGAAAGATAAATTACAGGAGAAGATTTATTCTCCTGGTCACCAGAATCGAATTCTAAATAACATTTGGCCTCTTTTGCACTCTCTCTGGATAGATACGAGAATTGAGCCTATGTATACATTTAATGAAAAATTGGCGCAGGACTGGCTTGAGCAAATAAAGTCAGAAATATCGACGCCAAAACAAGAGGCAAATATTCAGATAAAATATGGAAAAGTAAAGATTATCGAGCCTCAAAAAGGTAGAAATATCGATGAAATAAAGATAAAAAAAGAAATGCTGGATTTTCTAGCACTGAAACAAACAGGGGAGATAAAATTTGATCTTATAGACGATGAGCCAATAGTGACAAAAGAAGACGCCGAGGGCTTAAAAGACAAGGCGGTAGAATTGTCAAATAGAAAAATAGAGTTAGCGGGTCCAAAAGGCTCTGTTTTCTGGAATCAGTCAAATCTTGGTCTGATGATTGAAATAAAGAAAAATATTGCTGAAGAAAAGTCATTCTTAAAAGAAGCAACTTACGGTGATCCTTACGTATCTTTTAGCCAAGAAAAAGTATCAAATCTTTTGGAGGAGCAATCATCTGATTTGAACAACGAACCAGTTGATGCGAGATTTGAGCTAAAGGACGGCAAGGTTTCTCTTATTCAGTCTTCGGTTGAAGGCAAGGTAGTCGATCTGGAAGAGGCAAGCAAGAACGTTGTCAAATCCCTTGAAGCGGGAAAAGATGACAAAATCGAGCTAACTTCCAAAGTCCAACAAGCGGCTATATCAGCCAAAGACGCTTCTGATATCGAAAAATTTGGTATTAAAGAACTGATTGGATCTGCGACAACGGATTTTTCTAAAAGTCCAAGCAATAGAGTTCATAACATTCAAACAGGGACTAAAGCATTGTCCGGCGCACTAATTAAACCAGGCGATGAGTTTTCAACGATTGGACACTTAGGTCAAATAGATGCAACTTCGGGATATTTGCAGGAGCTTGTTATCAAGGGAAACGAGACAAAGCCTGAATTTGGCGGAGGGTTATGTCAGGTTTCAACCACTCTTTTTCGTGCAGCTATGAATTCGGGACTGAAGATAACTGAAAGACAAAACCATTCTTATCGCGTTAGCTATTATGAGCCACCGGTCGGGATGGACGCAACTATTTATTATCCAAAGCCTGATCTAAAATTCGTTAATGATACGTCTTCATATATTTTGGTTCAGGGGCGCGTCGATGGTTACAAGATAACTTTTGATTTCTTTGGCACAAAAGACGGTCGATCAGTCGAGATAACCGAGCCTCAAGTTTACGACATCACTCAGCCTCCACCTGATATTTATATCGATGATCCGACTTTAGCGCCAGGCGAGGTTAAAAGAATCGATCGCGCTCACAATGGTGCTAAGGCGTCATTTACTTACCGCGTTACAAGAAATGGAAAAACATCAGAGCAAGTCTTTACTTCAGAATATGTGCCATGGGCAGCGAAGTATCTCAGGGGCCCCGGCGACGCACCAGCTGAGGGGCAATAAAAATGTCTCGCAAAACGAAGCGTAATATTTTTTCTTTCATAATTTTGGCAGCTCTTGCTGGTGCAGCGATTTTGCTTTGGCCAAATACATCAGTCGCTCCTGTCAATAAAGCTGCCGAAATTCCTAATGTTTCCCAGACTGTATCTGCGACAAAGGTAGTAGAAGAACAAAAAGAAGCAGCTCAAATAAGTGCGTCAGTTCTAATGTATCATCATGTCGGATCTTTGCCGGAAAAAGCAGACACCATCAGAAAGGGGCTGACAGTTTCGGCTGAAGAATTTGAATCGCATATAAAATATCTAGTTGACAATGATTATCAAGTAATGTCATTTGCTAAACTCGATACTCTTATATCGCAAAAAAAGGTGCCAAAAAAGCTAGTCATATTGACCTTTGATGACGGTTACGACGATAACTATAACGACGCACTCCCGATAATGAAAAAATATAGTGTTAGCGGAACATTTTTTATTATTTCAAATAAAGTAGATTCAAGTGAATATATGAATCAAGATCAGCTCAAGGGACTGATCTTAGCTGGAAATGAGATTGGCTCGCACTCAGTTAGCCACCCTTCACTTGAGAAGTACAACGGGCAAGCGCTTGAAAAAGAACTAACAAAATCCAAAGAAGATTTGGAGAAAATAACAGGTAGCAAGATTATTTCTTTTTGCTATCCTGCGGGTAAATATAATGATGATACTGTCAAAGCAGTTAAGGATGCTGGCTATAAGTATGCTGTCACAACCGTCAGCTCAAATGGAATTATAGATCTTGATAACACATTCACAATCCCACGCTATCGCATCTCGACCGGAAGAAATATTGAGGTCTTGCTAAAATAATTTTTTAAACAACGAAGCCCCGCCTTCCGTGAGGAGAGGTGGGGCTTGGTAAGTGCGTATCGCACCGAGTTATTGGGCCGAAAGCACTCGGGCTCAGTTCTTTCGTACCAGGATGGCTTCTGTCACCTGACGGAGCTTGATGTCGCTTCCCAGGGCAGTCATGGGCAGGTCGTCGAAACAGACACTGCCAGCTGCAATGCCCGATCTGTAGTTGAAGAACAGTTTGTAGACGGGTGGGTTTGGGTTTTCAGGATGGTGAACGACCCACTGCGGGTCGACCGTCAGGATACTGTCCGGAGGAGGAGGGATCAGGATTCGTCCGCTCACCTCCCAGGTTCCCTCGGCTTTGTTGACGAGGATCACCTGAAACACCCCAACCCACCGCTTTTCGTCACCCTCCCCAACAGTTATGACCCTTTCTCTGACCACGTCTCCTGGCTGCGGCTCGTGCTTGTCCGGCTTCGCCGCCGGCTGCGCCTCTGCCTTCGCTGGAGCATTAGCGCTCGCAATCACGATCTCGTCGGCCTGCTCGGGGTTGGACTTGTGGACTGCGAGCCAGTAGACCACAGCACCTAGGACGACGAGCACGATGACCGCGAGCACGACCACCAGCGGTGGCGACTTGCGGCGAGCACCATCCTGCGTTTTTCTTCTACTACAGCTCATCAGCTCAGCTCTCCTTCTCGACCTTATTGGCCGATGACGCTATGGTCTCGTGTTGTCAGGGTACCCTATCCGCCGGTCTTCTCGGCCTTTGCCGGTTTTGGTGGGGCGGAAGGGCTATCCGGATCGGGTTCGCAGGTGGTACCCTGCTCGAGTATGATCTTCCACCAGCGTCCTTCTGGGTTATTCCGCCAGGAGATAGATGGCGGAACCGAGACACAGGATGTAACTAGGTTCTCAGCGTAACGGTAAGTGCATACGATGCTTTTTCCGTAGACTTCTGTTGTGTACCCTGACGAGTTGTTGCTTGGCTTGTAACGGTCGCTGCCCTCGTTGGTGAATGAGGCTACATTGCACGGTTTCCCAGCATCCGCCGTGATCTTCAGGGCACATGATGTCACGATGACGTCATATGCTTCGCCCCAGACTTTGGGATATGCCTCGAGAACTGTCAGTGAAACGTGCCACAGCTTCTGCCCTGAGTTATCCACCCCATACTCAGGGTGATCTTCCGGCGGCCAGATGACCTGCCCGACGAGAGACTTTGCGTCCGACTCAGCCTCTCGCTGCAACTGCTCGACGTTCTCCTTGTCGTAGCAGCCAGTACCGAGCAGTGCAACAAGAACAACGGCCAGGGCGACGAGGGTCGCTATCGTCAGGCTTCTCATGCTGTTTCGCTCCTTGTATGTCGTGCTGTATTGTCAAGCTCAAGTTTGGAAAAACCAAACAAGAGGTTATAGTACAAAAAAATAGTTTTTAAAGCAAGCAGTCAGGCTTGGTCAATTGGAAAATTGGTACGAGCGGAGATCTTGTTCCAAGTAGTTCTATTACCTTGCGAATGTTTAAGCGATCCAGCGATAGCGATACCAAGGGCATTGTCGGTCGATAACTTTCGTGGCGGTATTAGAATTGTAGGTATTCTATATCCATTAGATCGATTATTTTTAATTGCAGATTCGAAATGCTCTCGAAGATATGAGTTGGCCGAGACGCCGCCAGATAGAATAACTGTCTTTGGGTTGTACTTTTCAATTGCACTGATTGTTTTTTTAGTTAAAATTTCAGCAACTGTTTTTTGAAAACTAGCGGCAAGGTCTTTTTTATTGTATTCGCGTGGTTTTTGGGTCGAGGGATCTTTTGTTAAGTATAAAACAGCAGTTTTTAGCCCTGAAAAAGAAAAATTGAGATCCTTCGAATTTAGCATTGATAAAGGCAATTTATAGACATCTTCATTTCCACCGACAGCAAACTTCTCTATCGCTGGTCCGCCGGGGTAGCCCAGTCCCAAAATCCGAGCAACTTTGTCAAACGCTTCTCCGGCAGCATCATCAATTGTTTGCCCAACTGTTTCATAATGAAGGTGATTTTTCATTAATATTAAACTTGTATGACCGCCTGATACAACTAAGGCGAGAATTGGGAAAATTCCACAATTGGGAATTGAGAATTGAGAATTTAGAATAATGCTTCTTGCTTTGTTTTCAGCAAACGCCGAATAAACGTGTCCCTCTAGGTGGTTCACTTCAATAACTGGCTTATTAAAATATGCGCCCAATAATTGGGCTGTTTCAACCCCCATCAACAGCGAACCGATTAGTCCAGGGCCTGTTGTAACCGCAATAGCATCAATAGTTTCGAGATTAACCAAATCTTTTTTGTTTGCCAAGGTTACAGCCTCTTCTAAAACCGGAATCATAGCTTCCAGGTGAGCGCGGCTGGCAAGCTCCGGATAGACTCCACCCCATTTTTTATGTAAATCAATTTGGCTGGCAACGACATTAGATAAAACTTCAATCCCAAAACCATCAGACGATTTTGTTACTCTTACAACTGCCATTGCCGTCTCATCACAAGATGTTTCTATTGCTAAAATTTTTGAAATATTATTTTTCATAAAAACCTTTTTAAACTCGATGAACTATAGCACTAAAACGGTTGATTTTCTAGATATAAATGCTATTATTTCAGCCAGTCACGCACTCTTGACACAAAAGGACAATGCCATGCAATCTTTACAGACCGTTATACACAGTCTCGTCGATGGAGGGTCTCTCGACTGTGACGAGGTGGTGACCATCGCCAGTCGTTTGCGGGAGGGACACGCTCCAAGTGAGGTCACTGCCCAGATTGGCTACGTCAACATGGCCATCGGTGCCGGTGATCCGATTGAGGTCACAATCGCCGATGCTCGTGGCACGCTTTCCGAACTGCGGGTCAGTGGAAGCGGTCAGTCGATCCAGGCCATTGTCGTCGAGTCGTTTCCGGGCGAGAACTACAGTACGCACTACCGCGACGTGACCGCTGTATTCAGGGCTTGGTAGCCCTCAACGAGATGGGAGGCGATCCAATTGAACCAGAGAGTCAAAGCCGTGATCGCCGGTGAACCGGAGGCGTCAATCTGGTTTGCCAAGCGCTGTCTGATCGCAATGGTGCTGCTGTCGCCGTTCGCAGCCCTATCTGATGCTGGGGCGGCAGTAGACCAGCGCGCCTACGGCCAGAAGCAAGTCGCGCCGACTCGGTCACTGCGCATCACGATTAAGGGCGCGTCCTACGCTCAAGGGTCTAGGCGGATCTCGCTGACGTTTAGCGAACCGATTCGCTGGCTTTACGGCGGACAGCGGGTTGTTGTGATCTGGAGTAAGGATATGGGGAGAAGCGTCAGCTTTGTCTCGGCTGAAGTCAGGTACCCAACCGTCTCACGCTCGACCATCTCCCTAGAGGGTAACTCTGACGGAATTGCCCGCCTCTTCAGCGATATCAGTTCGGCTACGAAGATCAAACCGCTCAGGGTTCTGGTAAGGGACTCAATTGGGCCCTTAGCGGTGCTTGTCGCGGGGTAGGCCGAGCAACACAAACACGGACCAGGGGGCGCCTAGAGCGCCCCCTTTCCTGTTGGGGCCCAAAATGATAAGATCAAACCATGAAATCTATCTTGCAAAGCCCCGAATGGGCAGAATTTAAAAAATCGCAAGGATTCGAAATATTAATGCTTGGCGATATTTATGTCCACAAGCGCGCTCTTCCATATGGCAAAAACTTTTTATATTTACCAGAAGTAAACGCATCCGATATTTCTCCTCAACAAATCGAAGAACTTAAAGAAATTACAAAGCAGCAAAAATCAATCTTTACGAGGCTAGAAATACTGGATCGCTTCAACGAGAGTTCATATAAGCTTATTCGCTCATTTGGCTTCGAAAAAGCATTCGAGCAGGTTCAGCCCAAGTGGCGACAGATTATAAACTTAAGCCAATCTGAAGAAGAAATATCGTCTCAAATGAAACAAAAAGGGCGATACAACATTAAGGTTGCCCAGAAACATGATGTTTTAATAAAAACATCAAAAGATGAAAATGCGATAAAGATATTTCATCAACTTTATATGCAAACAGGCGAGAGAGAAAAACTTTCTGGCCGTTCAATAGAATATTTCAAAAAAATGCTTGACAGCTTCTCGGAGACGGAATATCTTGAAATCTACATCGCAACGTATAAGAATGAACCTGTAGCCGCAGCGATTATATCATTTTACGATGGTGTAGCATCTTATTTGTATGGCGGGTCATCAAGAAGCAAAAAGGAAGTTATGGCTCCTTATTTGATGCACTGGCAAATAATCAAAGATGCAAAATCAAAAGGTATGACAAAATACGACATGATTGGAAGGGCAAAACCAGAAGATGAAAAATCAAAATGGGCCGGTGTTACTAGATTTAAAGAGCAGTTTGGCGGAGAAGCGGTTGAGATACTTGGAAGCTTTGATTGTGTTAATCAAAAGTTAGCATATACATTATTTAAAATAGCCGAAAAAAGAAGAAGAAAAAGCGACTAAAATATGTCAATTAAAAAAACTATAAAAAATCGATTTCCTGGTTTAGTTGATTTCTCGCATAGGACGAGAGGAATGTCTGCTTATTATGTTTACGGTATGCCGTCAAAGCGGCTACGGGTGATTGGGGTTACTGGCACAAATGGCAAGACAACAACTTGCCACATGATAGCTAGTATTCTTGAGGCTTCAGGCGAAAAGGTAGGTATGGCCACCACGACAAGTTTTCAGATAAATGAAAAAAAGTGGACCAATACGACGAACATGACGACGATGAGTCCGTTTGCCCTTCAGAAGCTATTGAGCCAAATGGCTGCAGCTGGTTGTACTTATGCGGTTGTTGAAACTTCAAGCCATGCAATCAGTCAATATCGCAACTGGGGCATAAGATATTTTGCAGTTGCAATGACTAATGTTACGCACGAGCATCTTGATTATCATAAAACATTTTCAGATTATGTCGAAGCTAAAACAAAACTTTTTCAGATGCACCCTCGTGTGGCAGTTGCCAATGCTGACGATCAAAATTATAGAAAATTTCTGCAATATCCAGCTGGCAAAAAATACACCTATTCACAAAGTTCTAGAGCTGAAATCACTGCAAGAAAAGTAATGCCAAATCCCAACGGGACTTTCTTTACATTGGTTTTTCCGACGGTGCAGATCGCCATCGATCTAAATTTAATCGGACTATTCAACGTCTCGAACGCACTCTGTGCCGCAGCTGTCTGTTATGGACTTGATATATCTCCAGAGAATATAAAGAAAGGTCTAGAGTTGGTCAAGTCAGTTCCCGGACGAATGGAGAAAGTCGATACAGGGCAAGACTTCACTGTTATGATCGACTATGCCGTCACGCCAGACTCTTTGGAAAAACTGTACACAACTTTGCGGCCGTCAGTAACAGGCAAGATAATTGCCGTGTTGGGCTCATGTGGCGATCGTGACAAGACTAAGCGACCGCTTATGGGCGCTGTCGCGGGGAGATTGTGCGATTATGTTATTGTCACTGACGAAGAACCTTATACAGAGGATCCAAGGGACATTATCGAGCAGGTTGCTTCAGGTGTGCCTAAAGGCAAAAAAACTCCGCTAAAGCTTGGCGAAGACTATTTTAAGATTGATAACCGAAGGGACGGTATTGCCAAAGCGCTTTCTCTTGCAAAACGTGGTGATCTGGTTGCAATAACTGGTATGGGGGCGCAAGAGTTTAAAGTGGTGGGTAAAAAACATTTGCCTTGGAGCGACAGGAAAGTTATCACGGAAGAACTTAGAAAATTAGGGTACAATAGAAAATAAAATATCTGAAATTATGAAATCTGGTCATCTTCATCCTACAACGCAAATTATCAGACAGGCAGTCAGATTTTTCGAGCAGTATGGGTTTGATGTTTACGAGGGTCCAGAAGTTGACACGGAATGGTATAACTTCGATGCCTTAAATGTCCCAAGTGACCACCCGAGCCGTGACGTGCAGGATACGTTTTGGCTAAAAGATGGACGACTATTGCGAACCCAGACTTCAAACTCGCAAGTTCGATATGGCGAGGGCAAGACACCGCCGATCAAAGTGATTGTGCCGGGTGTGTGTTATCGCAATGAAGCAACTGATGCTGGACATGAAGCCAGTTTTTATCAACTTGAAGGTCTTTATATCGACGAAAAAGTTAACATGGGGCAACTATTTTGGGTTTTAGAAGAGCTTTATAAGGTTCTGTTTGGGCCTGAGACAAAAATGCGTTTTCGCCCTCATCATTTTCCCTTCACCGAACCGTCAATCGAATTTGAGATGAAATTTAAGGGAAAATGGCTGGAACTGGGTGGGGCAGGTATGGTTCATCCAAAAGTTATCTCCAATATGGGGCTCGATCCGGAAAAATATTCTGGTTATGCTTTTGGCCCAGGGTTAGAGCGGGCTGTGATGATAAAATATGGCATCGGTGAAATCCGTCTATTCAGGTCGGGTGACCTAAGATTTTTAAAACAATTTTAAATATGAAAATACTTCGAAGTTGGCTCAAAGAATACGTTGACATAGAACAACCCGACCAAGAGTTGGATGATCTTTTAACATTTTCCGGAACACTAGTTGAGCAGGTGACTGGTGGAATTGATCCTAAAGTCATTGTGGCAAAAATTTTAGAGATCAATCCTCACCCGAATGCTGACCGGTTGCGACTTGTGAAGGTAACCGATGGTGAAAAAGAGATAGCAGTTGTTTGTGGCGCGCCAAATATCGAAGTTGGACAAATTGTACCCTTGGCGAAGGTCGGGGCAACTCTTGGCTCTATGCAAATAAAAGAAGCGGAAATACGCTTAGAAAAATCATATGGTATGCTTTGCTCGCAAAAAGAGCTTGGGCTAGGTGACGACCACGAGGGTATTTATATCCTTGATGATACATATAAAATTGGAGACTCGCTTAGCCAATATATTAAACCAGATTCTGTCTTTGAACTAGAAATTACTCCAAACAGGGGAGATTGTTTATCGCATTTGGGTGTAGCGAGGGAAGTTGCTGCGCTTACGAATCAGAAAATAAAATTTCACCCGCAAGAATTCGAAAGTCTTGCCAAAGATCCGGGAAAATTAAAAATTGAAATTCAAAATCCAGATAGTTGTTTTAAATATTGCGGTGCAGTGATAAAAGGGGCGAAAATCGCACCTTCGCCAAACTGGTTGAAAAATAAACTATTGGCTTTAGGTCATAATCCAATTAATAATGTGGTGGATATTACAAATTTCATCATGGAAGACATGGGTCAACCTCTACATGCATTCGATAAGAACAAGGTTACAGGTGATACAGTCATTATACGCAGTGCTATCGATGGCGAAAAGATAACCACGATCGATGAAATAGAGAGATCTCTGGATAAGGAAGTGTTGGTTATCGCTGATTCAAGAGGACCGATCGCCCTAGCTGGGGTGATGGGAGGTGTAAATAGTGCGATCGACAACGATACGACTGATATTATTTTGGAATCAGCCGTATTTGAAAGAAAGTCGGTTCGTCGCACAGCCAAAGTTTTGAATTTAACGACTGACGCAAGCTATCGTTTTGAACGAGGAATAGATGCTGAAATTACAAAATTCGCTATGTTAAAAGCGGCTAAGATGATTTGCGAGATAGCCGGTGGTGAGGTTGTAGAGACAATAGTTGACACAGCGAGGGAGGAAAATAACGATTGGATAAAAGTTGAGCATGAGAAAATAAATAAACTGCTTGGAACAGAAATAGAAAATAATAAAGTAGATGAGTATTTATCAGCTCTTGGTTTTGAAATTAAAGACGACATGTGCCTCCCGCCCACATGGCGACATGACGTATCGATTTGGCAGGACCTAGCCGAGGAGGTTTCGCGACTTTTCGGTTTTGCCAATATTCCGATGGTACAAATGGAAAAAGCGCAGGCGCCAAAGTTATCAGACTTTTATTTTAAAGAAAACATTAAAGATATTCTGGTAGAGGAAGGATTTTCAGAAGTATTCACGTATCCATTTTTGTCTGATGCAGATATTAATTCGATTGGTCTATCACCCGACGCGTTGGTCGAGGTTGCAAACCCTGTGCAAAGTGAAAATAAATACATGCGAAGTTCGCTTGTTCCAGGGCTTATGCGTGCAATTGCTAAAAATCCGACTTTTGATCCGATATTGATCTTTGAGTTTGGCAATGTTTTTACAAGCGACGCGGAGTCGGTGAACTTTTCTGTGGCCTCATCTGGGCGAGGTGCGAAAGATATCATCGAAAATTGCGTTAAAACGCTGTCTGAAAAAACCGGATTAGATAAGGGCGATTTTGAGATCAAAGAATATTCAAGAGACGATCTTCAAAAATACAAAATAAAGAAAGCAAACGTTTATGTTTTTGAAATAGACTCGAGAGTCATTACTGAGGCGATGAGAACAAAGAGTAACACGACTGATTTTGAAATAAATGATAAACCAACTACTTATCGCGAGATTTCAAAGTTTCCTCCTGTCAATCGAGACTTAGCGTTTATAGTTGACACGAATATTAGTTTAGATCAGCTTGAGGACGAGATTTATCAAATAAGTAAAAATGTTGTTTTGGTTGAGCCGTTTGATGAATTTACCGACGACCGTTTTGGCGAAAACAAAAAGTCGGTTGCGCTACACGTCTGGCTCCAGGATTTAGACAAAACACTCTCAGATAGTGAAGCCGAAAAAGAAATTTCAAATATTATAATTACGTTTACTCAAAAATTTGAAGCAAGATTAAGGGACTAAAACTTGAAAGGCCCCCGAGCCACCAGCCTCTAGGGCGGTGGCGCGGGGGCCCGAACAAAGAGCGAGTACGTGTTGATGAGTGCGGCGGCCAGGGTTGGCGGCCAGGCTTCAAGCACAAGGCCGAACGCACCACCCATCTCGCTCGGGATGACAAGCCCGCTAACACGGGCGGCTTGCAGGACAGCTTGGTCTGCGAGCTCGGGGTTGGATGTCAGATCTTCCCGCTTGTGCGACGAGAGGAGCTCACTGAAAACAACCAGTGCAAGACATGCCTGCCGGATGCCGATATTGAGGTCTCTTGGGTCGAGTGGAACACCGTCTGTCAGCCGCGACAGCCTCAAGCTCTCAATGTATTCCGCGAAGAGCAAAAGGCAGCCGATGACACCGTTCTCTGTGATCAGCCGCAGATCGTGTTTTGTACAGGCCACTGAGACCTGGACGCTGAAATGGCCCGAGTCCTCACATGAGTCTTCGCACATCAGCTTGACTGCGCCAAAGAGCGCTGCCAAGGTGATACCCTCGAACATCAGGGGATTGTCGTCAGTGATGCTGAGAGTGGCGAGGTGGAGTTTGTCGCCGATGCTTTCTCGGCCTATCCAGAGAGCGCGATTCCACGCGCTGATTGCTCGCTTGGCGCGACCTCTCTGCTCAGCGTTTGGCCAGCTCGGCTCACTGTCGTACTGCCTGTCCTCCTTGAGGAGGTTGTACATATGCGCAAGGACAGCCTGCACCAGCCCAAAGGATCCAGCTTCGGATCTCTCTTGCTGATTTCCGGCTGCCGCCTCGATCAGATAGCGAGCGGCTAGTCCAAAGGTTACGGCTGAGCCGATCGCCCGAGAAACCGGGTTGGTATCGGGCATTGGTCTTTGCGCCTACCTTTCAACGAGCTGTATTTTCCTCGAATACTCGAAGGTTCAGATTATAAGTCACAATAAGCTAAATAGCAACGATATTTTTTAAAACCCGAAGGCCCGCGGAGTGCGCGGGCCTGGGGATACTAGCGGCCGGCCAGTAGCAAGTCGGCCTGGGCGGCGGCATAAGCCACCGGGTCAATCTCATCGGAGGGATCGTCCTCGGTTTCTGCGGGTGAGAAGGGGGGGATAGTGGTAACGAGAGGGTCGAGAAGTGCATACAAGTCCTTCGTGACAGTTTCTGCCCTCAACTCGGCGCGTAAGGCTGCCCGACTGATCGGGACCTTTCGTTCCGACACTATCACCGTTGCAGAGATGATTTCTGCTTCGTCGGGGAATATCCTCTTCAGTATCCTTGGGTCTCCCCCTGAGGACCGGAAGTCTCTGGTAATCCAGTCGGTGTGCTGACGCTGTCCGTTGAGCTGGCCACGTCGGCAGACCACCGCGGCACACTTGAGACAGTGGTCGTCAATCGTTGCCGTGAACGGGCGCGTGTCAGTCGTGTACAAGTGTGAGAGCAGATGAAGTGCTCTCCAGCAGGCGAATATATCGCCCTCGCAGATCCGGGGAAGCTGGGCTGTGACGGTCCTGAACTCAGGTTCGTTCGTTGTGAAACCAAGCTCAAGCCGTCCGCCGTTCGTCTGGCAAAACAGCGTGATGGGAAGAACCTCTATCTTGCCAGAGCGGTTGCTGAATACAGGTTTGTCTAGCAGCTCGGACTGCCAAACAAGATCGCCGTGTTCCCTGTCATCTCCGACAAAACAGATGAGCTTGCTGTTCAAGAGTTCTTCCCTCCTTGCCTGTGTACTTGACGCATCTCTATACTCTGTATGTTATAAAAACATCGTTTTGTCAAATTTGACGAATTTTTAAAAAATACTACAGTTAATGCGCAAACGAACTTACACCCAAGGGATGGGAGGGATTGCTCCATGTCCAGAAAGCTAAGGCATGGTGTTGTTAGGCAGAAGACGCTACGAGAGCAGTTGGACGTGAACGATCTCGCTCAGCCAAGCTGGGTGATTCGTCCCCGTCAGCCACTCCCCAAGCGTGACGACGGTTCTGAGCCGCAAGAGCATTGGGAATGGCAGCTCTTTCGTCGCAACCCCGCTCTCTGGTATCTGTACTGGAGGTTGCGGGACGTCAAACCACAGTTTGGCCCGAGAAGGACAGTTCTTGCTAAGCCATTTCTTCGCGCGATGGAGTGTGCGCCGCAGTATGCGCTACTCCTCGACCAAGAGCTAATAGAAGAGGATTGTCGCACAGCCCTCTTTTGGCTTGAGGTGTCGCACGTGGAAGCGGGGTGGCATGATGACGCCATGCCCGTGACTAGTCTGGGCTGGATTGGGCGCCAGCTTGCTAATACGTCGCCAAACGACGTCTTGGTTAGCCGCGCCCAAATGGCGGTGCAAGCTGGTCCCTGGGGACCGCAGTTCGCCAACGCGATAGAGAGTTTGGCAGTTGCTGTTTCTTACCTCGATCAGGCCGAGAAATGGCTGCCGCTTCTCAAGCTCGTGGGCGACGGCATCATCCCTATGGCCGTAGCATCTGCCACGGGCTCGGTTAGCATCGTCCTTCCGACGGTCGTGAACTAGTGCGTTTGCGTATCAGGGCCGGCTAACGCCGGCCCTTCGCTCTTTAGAATAAAAATCTTTTTGCTAGAATCAGCTAGTATGAAGAAAAATGTCTTTGTCTTGATCGATGGAAATGCAATCTTACACCGCGCTTATCACGCGATACCACGTTTTGAAGTAGGCGGGCGTCTTGTCAATGCGGTCTATGGTTTTGTTTCAATTCTTTTCTCGGCGATTGAAAAACATCATCCAGAATATTTAGCAGTCGCCTTTGACGTGAAAGGTCCAACTTTTAGGGACGACATTTTCAAAGAATATAAGGCCAAACGAGTTCATCCACCACAAGAGTTTTACGACCAGATACCTCAAGTGTGGAATTTTGTTAGAACGATGGAAATACCCCTTTTGACCAAAGATGGATATGAGGCAGATGATATTATTGGCACACTGGCCAAAAAAGTGAATGGTGATTTAGGTGAGGGAGAAGTTATTATTGTTACCGGCGATCAGGATACTCTCCAGCTCGTTGATCATCGCACAAAAGTTGCTATGCCAGCGATGGGTAAAATAAAAGAAACTGTCTATGACGCAGCCGGGGTTGTGGGCAAGCTGGGGATTGCACCGGAACAAGTTATAGATTACAAAGCATTGTCTGGTGACAGTTCCGACAATATTCCTGGGGTTAGGGGCATAGGACCCAAAACTGCCACAGAGCTGATCAAGCTGTTTGGATCACTCGAAAAGATCTATGAAAATTTGGACAATAAAACAACGGGCGCTGTTAAAGAAAGGACTATCAAGCTGCTAAGTGAAAATCGCGATGCAGCGTTTATGTCAAAAAAATTAGCGACCATCGATACGAACGTCGATTTTAATTTCAAACTAAAAGACGCTGTCCTTCACGACTTTAACGAAAATAAAGTCAAAGAACTTTTGGAAAAATTTCACTTTCGTTCTCTTGTCAGACGTCTGCCCCAAAGCCAGCGACAAGACGGACAACAAGAAAAATTATTTTAAGGTAACTTATGTATCTATTCTTTTATGGTCCAAATGACTTTCTTATCTTTCGCCAAGTCCAAAAGATAAAAGAGCGCTATAAAGAAAAGGCAGGTGGGGATTTAAATCTAACTACAGTTGACGGTGAAGGGATGACGCTTGATGAATATATTGCTCAAACACAAGCTGTTCCTCTATTATTTTCAAGCCGCCTGATCATCATTAACAATATTTTTAAGAATAAAGACAAAAAGCTTTTAGAATATGTTAAGGATAATCTAGAACATATTTCATCTTCGACGGTGATAGTTTTCGCTCAAATAGGAGAGGTGGACAAAAGGCTCGGTCTATATAAATCGCTTCTTAAAGGAAAAAATTCAAAATACTTTCCACTCTTCGAAAAGGGAGAGGTTAAGAAATTCATCACGTCTGAGATAAAAGACAGAGGTGGCGATACTGAAAGCGGTGTGGTCGAGTTGATGTCGGAATATATTGGTTCTGACCTTTGGCGACTTTCAACTGAAATCGATAAGCTCATTGCCTATTCTAAGGGCAAGAAAATTACTGTTGATGATGTAAAGGTTCAAATTAGACAGGTAGCAGAAGGCAATATATTTTCCTTGATAGATTCTATGGCCAAGGGTCAAAAAGGGGATGCGATTTTAGAGCTCGAATCACTGCTTAAAATGAATGAGCCGGCGTTAAAGATTCTTGCAATGATAAACTATCAGTTTAGGATTGTATCTCAAGTAAAAGAAGCACAAAAGCAATCAAGCAATAATTATGCTATTGCAAAAATAACCAGCCTTTCCCCGTTTCAGGTGGAAAAGGTATCAGCCCCCGCCAGAAAATATTCGTGGGGCGACCTAGCTCAAGTGTATTCCAAAATCCTTAAAATTGATGTCCTGGTTAAGACTGGTAAAATGAGTGGTGACGCCGCTCTAAAAGATCTTGTCTTAGGATTAAAATCATGAACGTAGGAATATACCCCAGAAAGCTATTATTTTTCACTATCCTTATAGCGCTTGGTTTTTTCGGATACAAATTTTATTCAAATTCTCTTTCGCAGGTGAAAGCCGATAAGATTTTTGCTTCACCAGCTGACAATGTAAATATGTCACAAAATTCAGAGGACTATTATCTTGAACTTAACCTTCAGGAAGACGGCTCAGTCTATGTCGGTAGCAATAAAAAAATTCAAGAGGGGATAAATATCCTTGCAGACAAAGATGAATTGCGTTACATGATTCTCGATCAGCCTCAATCTTATTATCAAAATGCTGAGATTGCTGTCATCCTACCAAAAAAATTAAATAGACTGGTTGAAGATCCCGAGATCATTGCCGTTCACGGAGCAAAACCATGGGGCGCGTTTCTTTCAGAAGATGGCAAGAAGATAGTTTATCGGGCAACCGATGTCGGGTCTTCGGCAACTGTGACTATAACCGCAGGTTTTCCCAAGGGTTATTTTAGTTTTCCCGCCTCCAAAGCAGTCAAATACAGGATCAATTCTATCCCAGCGGTCGTTTGGCTTGCGGGTGGAGTGGTAATTCCGCCGATTGCTCTTTTGGTTTTTATCTATATGTTCTTTAAGTCGGGAAAAACTTCTATCAAAAAAACTGTCGGTATTGTTGAAACTCCGCCGGCCAATCTGCCTCCGGCTATAGTCAGTGTTTTAGCCAAGGGCTATGTTGGCCCGCATACCATTATTGCAACTTTGGTTGATCTAGCACAACGTGGCTATATTGATATTTACAATCGCGACGACGATTTTGTAATCTATAAAAAAACTACGACTCCACAACAAGATGCTCATCTGCGGATCTTTGAACGAATACTGCTGGAAAAAATATTTTTGCCAACCCAGAAAAGAGTGGGATCGTTCGATGTAGAAGCAAGAATCGCTCGGCATTTATTTTCAAGAAAAGTTGCTGTTTTTTACCTCAATGTTTATCAGGAGGCTACTAGCCTAGGTTATTTCACTCAGGTGCCAGCCAGCCTTCACCTAAAATACCGATTATTTGGGATCGGCACTTTTTTCATGGGCCTTATAGGATACATTGCTTTCGCTATTTTTGCTCCCGATCCTAAAGTGGTTTTGTTCTTTTGGGTAGCGGCAATTTTTCTAGGAATTTTGATTGTCAATCTTGCCCCGAAGCTCACTGTCTTTACTCAAAGAGGTATGTTGACGCAAGAGAACTGGCTTAAGTTCAAAAACTTTTTGTCTCAAGGCTCTTTATATAGAGGTGGCAGTGATTTGTTTGAAATATACTTACCCTATGCTATTGCTTTCGAGGTTGAAGCAGCATGGGCGGCTCGATGCGCTGAAAAATCATTTATAAAGCCTGATTGGTACGATTATCCAGGCAGGCTCGATGGTGTCGAATCTTTTGTAAAGTCATTTTTACCGGTTGTGGACTATGTTGGGGAATCACTTAATTTATCAAGTGAGCCGTTGGTGAAATAAAGCTTTTATTTTTTGAATATTAATTTGCGAGCCAGTAGGCTCGCGCTTTTTGTAGGGTTAGGCGCCGCAGGAGTGGAGACTGCGGCTAAGTAAAAGATTAGTCCTATTGTTAGCGAAGCGTATACAATTCACTTTTGGGTTCCACCCCCGAAAGCCCCTGCCCCTACGACCCCACCACCTTGCATGCCTTATGGAATATTTTCTTAAGCTGAAGCTTCTGGAATTCATTCTGTTTGCTTTGCGAACGATAATCAGTTCCGGCTTTCAGCTTGAGAAAATAACTATTAAATTAATTTATATTTTAGAAAACGACAAGGCCCGGGGTTTAAACCGGGCCTGTATGGTGTGAGGCCTCGTCGGTGTGACGAAGCGGGGACGGGGACTTAGCTGTCCTCGCCGATGGTTCTGACTGAGCAGGCGTGGGGGTCAACGAGCCGGGGCTGCAGGACCTCGACCAGGCGACACTTTGGTAGGTGCTCCTTGGCGAAGTGCTCAACGGCGTCGGCGACGGCGGAGGCCAACTGCTTGATGACCGCGGGTTTCCGTTCAGGGTTGCCATAGAGCCCCAGGATCTCCACGATCAGTTCCTCACCGAGACCCTTCTTGACAAGGTCGAGCGGCATGAGCACGGTGACCTTGTCGGGGGTGATACCGAGGACCTCGACACTGGCTACAGCCTGCTGAACAGACTCGATCAGGCCCTCAAGGGCCTCCTGCCATTTCCTCGCCTCGTTGACGAGGTTGGCCGGTACGGATGGTAAGAGGTTGATCCTGACAATCGGCATGCGGTACCACTCTCCATTTCGTTCGGGCTTTCACCCGTGTGGACGGTATCTCGTACGGTGTTGCCTAGGCCCCCCTCCGACGTCGTAGTAGCAGAAGCCCAACCAGTCCAGCCCCAAAGACCACAGCCGTCGTCGGCTCGGGAATAGGGTTAGAAGCTCCGTCGAGATTGTTGACTGACATCTCGTCGACAAACTTCCATACCCCGCCAGACATGTCCAGCCGTGCATATCTGGCATTCACACTCTGTACTGGGAGACTGACCCAGAACACGTCGTCGTTGTACTGGTCGTATTTGCCAGCTAGTCCGTAGCTGGCACTTCTGTTGTATGTGAGGCCGTCGTCGCTGAAGGTCAGTGTTATGTTGTCAAAGGCTCCGATCTCCCTTCCTCGGTACATATGGAGCCCGATCTGTTCGAAGATACAACTTGTTCCCGAGTCGATCGTGATCGTTGCGGAGTCTCGCCACCCAACCCAGGGGTAGGCGTAGCCCTTCTGCTCCACGAAGTTTGCCCAGTACAGCTCTGTCGTAGATGGCTGCTCACGGATGATCCAGTCCCACATCCCGTAATCGCCGTCGTAGAGCTGATTCCCGGTCTCATCGTAGTACACAGTCGGAATGCCTGTGCCGCCGTAGGTCCCGCCGGTACCACCCGGTGTCGCGGTATACGTCATGGAGGTAGCTATGGCTTGCAGCGGTATCAGCGCAGCAACGGCGGCGAGCATGGTTCGCATCTTTTCAGTTCACCCCTTGTTGTTAGGTACGTTGGCACACTGCCAATCCGATATTTATACCATATATCATCCCCGAATGTCAATCTAGAATGTTAAATTTCAATTTAAAATAAATAATAAATTTTTTCTTCCTCTGAAAGCTGGTACTGCATACCAGAACTTGTTCTGGATAAATACCAGACGGCTGGCGGGTGGAACGCCAGGCCTAAGTTTGGAAGAAAATATTCCTTAAGCCGTGCAGGGTGGTGGGAGTGCAGAGGGTAGGAGGGGCGCCTCGGAAGTAGGCCATCCTGCCCTCTGCATAAAGAATAGGCAGACGACAGTCTGCCATAACGACTTATAATTTATAAAAAATAATTAACCCTGAGTACCCGCAGGGTTATCCGCCTCTGCCTCCATATGCATAGTATTCTGCTGAGCTTCTTTTTTCGGCTCAACATGAACAAGGTCTTCTTCATTTTCTTTCGGTTTAGCGGAGATCTCCTGATGAACTTCTTTTGCTGCTTCGTATTTAGCTAAAAGATAGGTAGCAATCTCAGATGCTTGATAATCTCCCATCAGGATAAATGGCAGTATCTTTTCAATTCTCTTTAGAGCTTGTTCGCGCTTGCCAGAATCAGCTGATAAAAAGTCAGTTAAGTCAGCCTCCAGTGTCTCTTTTTCTTTTTTGAGCCAATCAGCTCTGGTTCTAATTTTTGACGAAAGAGGAACCTGTGCTTTGCGGTAGTGTTCCTTCCATAGTTCTTTGGTATGAGTGTAGTCAGCATCATTTTTGACAGCTTTTTCAAGTTGAGTAATATCGGGAGGCAGCGTATCCGTACCGGTAGACATCAGTGCTTGATCTTCTCCGGTGATCATAGACATTCGTTCAAGGTTAGCTTGGAAATCGCTTAGATTATTGTCACCCTTCTTTACGCCCTGGGCCACTTCTTCTTTCAGAGCCGAGTATTCAGCTTGTTCAGTGGCTTGCAACTTCTCTGGGTGATTAATTTTATTCAAGGTCAAGGCAACGGTTTTGACATCACTTGTAGCTACGGCCGTCTTAGTGGCTTCCTTGACCTTTTCAAGTGCTCTTAAAGCAAGTTGAGCTTTTTGATCCTGTCTAGAAGATAAATAGTCATGAAAATTACTAGTGTTAGTATTATAAGTGTTCTGAAAGTTTTGAGTCAGCTGCCTGCTTTGATCCTGGGTTAAATTATTAGTATTCTGAGCTGTCTGAAACAAGTTATCTACATTGCGAGTAATGTTTTGCAGTGTCTGCTTGGAGAAGTGGTCGGATATTCTATTATTGTAAACCACCGCGGCGTTAACGACCCCTTTCGTAGTTTGCAAGAAGTTAGCCATGTTCTTATCACCAGATACAGCGCCCCTTTCCAGTATCTCTTTAAGCGCTTGAAACTGAGTGGTCTCTTTGTTAGTCGAAGAATTTTCCGAGGAGAGGATCTTATTTGCACTTTGATACGCGATGATCGTATCTCTTTCGGTTAATGCTTCTTTTGTTGTGTTGGCGGTTTTAGATATTTCCCGTATCTGGTTTAGAGCGCTTAATGCCGCAACCGAATTTTCGTCGGACTGCTGGGTCAAATAATCATAGAGATTCGTGGCGGTAGTGTTGTAAGCATTTTGAAACATTTGTGTTTCGGCCACATTGCTTGATGTGTTGAACAAACTCCTCGTGTTTTGTAGATAGTTGTAAACTGAGTTATTCTGTACTTCATTATTAACATTCGAGTTTAGATAGTGGCTTACGTTATTTGTTAAAGCATTTTGGATTGATCTAGCTGCTTTTTCACCCGCAACATCCCTTACTCTAATACTCTCGCGAATTGTTTTATATGTATTAGACTCGTTTTCACTTTCAATTTTCTCTGGGTTTTGCATCTTGGTAAGCACTTCCCGTGTACGCTCCGTTGCTTGGCTGTCTTGCTCGATACGAGTCAGATTTGCCAACCTACTAGATGTTTTTTCTGTACTTACATTTGATGCAGTTGAAAGGAGATTGACAGCGTCAGGAATGACCTGTTTTATTCCGGCAACATTTAATATTGCCGGCACTGACAATTTTTCAACCGATTTTTCTCGCAGAATCGAAGCCCTCTCTCTCATTTTCTGTGTTGCTCCAGCGGGGACAATAGTGGCGGCCGTTCCTTTAAGATCGCTTAGAACCAGCGGTTTGGCGGAACCACCTCCAGGTTTAGGTCCGTTTGGACCGCCTTGTGGCGCTACACCGCGCCATGCGTTGAGGTACTGTGGTGCGCCCGACTTGTTCCATATATTAGTAACACCCTTACCCAGATCCACCGAGAAGCTTGAAATTATTCTAAGTAACAAGAAGGGCAAGATAATTGCACCCCAAACCATGAGGATTGCAATAATGTAGCGAAGGTAAGAATCTGTTTCCGACAGGTTGTTGCCCGTTGAAAGATTGGTGTCCAGCTGAACCAAAGATTCCTTGCTTCCGGGGGGCAAAAGTAGGATATTTGTTCCCGATTGATAGACGTTCTTGGAAGTTGCTTCACCGGCTCCACCTCCGGTTAGGATGTTCTTTTGAACCTCAATTGGAATGCCGCTATTGTTTGCTTTTTGATCTGTAGCATACTGCGCGATACCAGATGGATTCGTATCACTTAAATTTGGTTTTCCAACATGTGTCTTAATCCAGATATAAGGGATTACTGTCAGAAAAAGGGCAAAAAGCGGACCCAGCAGCAACCAGCGGAAAAACTCTCTGGCCCAAACTATCGCTACATTGCGTGTTAGCGGAAAGACTAGAAACGGGAACATAAAAGGAGAAAATATCACTAAGCCCCAGAGAATGATGATTCTAAATATGATAATGAAGACGACGGCGTAATTAGTCCACGTAGTCAGTCTTACCAGAAAAAGGTGGCTTTTGACTGCCTCGTCGAACGGTGCACCCATACGTCTATAGCCAATAAAATCTTGATAATTAAAGCTAACCGTTAGAAGATCTTCGGCACGCAAATGATTTTTATAAGACTCCCCAGCATCATTGTTTTTCGTTTTCACGCTTTTTCCGGTTGCAGAGTCTATTTCTGCACTCTTGTGGATAGTGTAAAAATTTTGAGTTAGTTTTGAATCGACAAATTGGATAGTAAAAACCTCAATACTAAAGCTAATAAAGGAAACAATAAAGGCGACAATTAGCATAGGCAGAACTCGTCTTGATCTTTCAGCCCAGTCTAAGTGGAGGATCAAACCGAAAGCAATAATGATCAGGATCAGGACATACAAAACAACCAAAACTCCCATGACCCATTTCCACATGTCATAAATTGCCGGGTTTTTGTCTGCTGAGGGAGATGTGGCAACTTGTGAAAATCCGGAGTCCTTGATGGCAAGAGCCCAGTTGAGAGACTCTCTAGCTCTAGCCGCCGCCTTGCCGACGGTTGTAACGTCAGCATTTATATTCCATTCGCCAGTAGAACCGGGCCCGCCCATACCAGTGGTAGTTCCCTGGGCTTTCGCCGTGTAAATATTGGTTCTTGGCACAGCAAAACAAGCTGCTACACCCACAACCAACAAAACAAGGGCAAAGAACAGTCTTTTTCTCAAAACCCTCCTTATATTCACTTAGTAAAATTATATCACAATGCAAGTTTTTTATCGCCTTACCATCCGCTTGTTGTCACCCCGGCTGTTTGCACTAAATATTTTAAACAACTATAATCAATATTAAGAAAGTAATTTTTCTAAACACCTGAGGAGGGGCGTGATTATTTTGGGTAAAGGTCAGGCGGAGGATATTTTTGCCCGTTTTTCGCCAGAGACCATCGAAGCGATCAAGGGTGCAACCGAGAAAGCCAAGCAGTTTAACTCTCCATATATTGATCCGGATCATATCGTCCTGTCGCTTCTTGAAGCGATGGATGTTTTTTCTTTGGTTGAAGAATCTGGTGTTGACGCCAAAAGAGTCCAAGATGAGCTATTTTCTAAATTAGAAAGGGGCGAATTTACTGGTCAACCAGAATTTTCATCAAAATCAAAGCAACTTTTTGAAGAAGCCAAAGTTTCAGCCGATAGCGATAAGTCGGAATTTGTTACTCCGTCGCATATCTTCGCAGCCCTTTTAAATCACGATGATTGGGTGTCAGCACAGGTGCTGAAGCAAAACGGCCTAGATATAAAGAAGCTCAAAGATACCCAAGCGAAGGTTTCTCAGAAGAAAGCAACCGAATTAGGTGAAAACGAACAAGCGGTAAAGGATGAGGCGCACGACAAGGAGCTGACTCGTGGCAAAAAGTCCGTTCTCGAAGCATATACTATCGATTTAACCGCCAAAGCCAAAGAGGGGAAACTCGATCCTGTCTATGAGCGGGATATGGAGATTGAGCGGGTAATGGAGATTTTAACCAGACGCTCCAAAAATAATCCGATCTTAATAGGAGAAGCTGGTGTCGGAAAGACAGCTATTGTCGAAGGTCTAGCTCAAAAAATTGCAGACGATAAAGTTCCGGATCCTCTAAAGGGAAAGAGAATTCTAGTATTGGATTTGGCACTTCTTGTTGCCGGTGCCTCGCATAGAGGAGAGTTTGAGGAGAGGATGGAGAAGCTGATTTCAGAACTTAAGGCCTCAACTAGAAACATTATTCTTTTTGTCGATGAATTTCACACTTTAGTTGGCGCTGGTTCGGGCGAAGGTTCGCTCGATGCTTCCAATATCTTAAAACCGGCTATGGCACGCGGTGAAATACAGACAATCGGTGCTACAACCATCAAGGAATTTCGCCAATATATAGAAAAGGACGCTGCTTTTGAGAGACGCTTGCAAAAAGTGATGGTCGAAGAGCCATCAGCCGAGCAGGCCTTAAACATTGTCAAAGGAATCCAACAAAAATACGAAGAGCATCACAAAGTGAAGATACTGCCTCAGGCAGTTGAGGCGGCCGTTAAACTTTCAGAGAGGTATATTTCTGACAGATTTCTACCAGATAAAGCAATCGATGTTATTGACGAAGCCTGTGCCAAAGTTGTTCTGAGAAATTTGAACCCGAGAGAAGTTACCGAGGATTTGGTTAAACAGGTTGTCTCAAATCTCTCAGGCATTCCAATTGAGAGATTGACCCAAAATGAGGCAAAGATCCTCCTTAATCTAGAAGATACGGTTCATAAAAGACTGATCGATCAAGAGCCGGCTGTTAAAGCGGTGTCGGAAGCGATTCGCCGAAATCGAGCCGGTCTTAAAAATCCCAAACGTCCAATCGGATCATTTATTTTTATGGGTCCAACTGGAGTAGGTAAAACCGAGCTGGCAAAAACTCTGGCTGAGATAATGTTCGGCGCTGACGACAAAATGATTCGTATAGATATGTCGGAATATATGGAAAAAAATGCTACTGCTAGGATGATCGGTGCTCCTCCGGGATATGTCGGCTATGAAGAAGGGGGACAGCTGACGGAGGCAGTTAGAAGAAATCCATACTCCGTTATCTTATTTGACGAAATTGAAAAAGCGCACAGAGATGTTTTCAATATATTTCTGCAGATTCTCGACGATGGCCGATTAACTGATAATAAGGGAAGAACAATAGACTTCAAGAATACCATTATCATCTGTACTTCAAATGTCGGCACAGAGTTAATCCAAAAGACCAACGTCAACGATCCCAAGCTCCACAAGATGATCCTAGGCGAACTGATGCGATATTTCAGACCTGAATTTATCAACCGTTTTGACGAAACGATAGTCTTTCGCGGACTATTACCCCAAGATATGGAAGGTATCGTCGAAATTATGGTCAAAGACATTACTAAATTATTATCCGAGCAGAAAATTGCTATTACCATATCGCCGCTAGCAAGGAAAAAGCTTGCTGAAATTGGTTATGATCCGGTTTTTGGTGCAAGGCCTTTAAGGCGTGTCATCCAAAAAGAAGTTGAGAACCCGCTTTCGATGTCAATTATCAAAGAGGAGATAAAAATTGGCCAAGCAGTTTTGGTTGATGTTGATCAATCGGGGAAATTTACATTTAAAGCAGACTCAAATCTTAATCCGCCACCACCAGCTGGGCAAAATACAAACCCACCTCCGCCACCTCAAAGTATGCCACCCGAGTCAAGTAATCCGCCAATCAGCAATCAACCGCCAGCCTTATCTGGTGATGCTGGCCCAGTAGTACCTCCGCCTCCACCCCCACCGCCACCCCCACCTCCACCACAAGACGCTCCGCCCCAGGCCATGGCCGCTGGAAGCTAATCGGATATAGTATTTACTAAAACTTACAAAATGAAAAATAAGGCTCTGTTAATTGTGGTGATCGGACTAATCGTTGTTGCGACTTTTACCTTCCTGATCATAAAATACTTTGGCGAGAAAAAAGCCGATAATATTTCAAATACAACAATTAACCAAGAGACAGGGGCTGAGCAATCGGAAACAGCCGTTCCTTTGAACGCAGATTTATTTAAGTAGATGATTATGGGGAGACATATAGTAAACAAACAATCAGTCGTAAATTTTACCATAGTGTTAATATTTGCATCTGCTCTAATCTTAGGTTCGACAAACTTAGGAAGGGACTTTGGAGCATTCGGTGCCAAAGCCGAAAGTCCGGTTAAGGCCCCACCAGCATTCAAGCCTGTGGGCAATTATAAGTTTATGAGTGAGCAAGATTTCTCGGCAGTAAAAATCAGCTCTACGGAAGGCGTGGCGGGTTGTAAAGAGAATAGAACCGGGCAGATTATTTTGGTTACAAATATTGACCCCAGATTAAATGATCTACAGACTGCTTTTTATAATGGTTCTGACTTTACAAAAAGGGGAACGCTTTTCGACATCGATAAAAGTATCAAAACTTCAATTATAAAAAATTTATCATCAAGTCATGACGGTAAAGAAGAACTTAAAAAATTGTATGGGACTGACGACGAGACTGAGATATCGAAAAGCCTAGTCAGTGGTGCACTTTTCCAAAAGGTGCCGCTAAACCAGAGTTATTCTGGGTCAATATATTCTGCTGACTGGTCCGACAAATCAATTATGATTCCAGCCCAATCGGGACCTAAAAAAGCTTGCGAAAGTATTGTAGTGCTTATAAATTATGATAAAAGCAAGGATAGTTTGAGCGAAAGTTATCAGGTCTGTGTTCACTCCAAAGATCGAGCCAAGGACTATCTAGAAAAAAAGACTTTCCTGTATCCTGACGAAAAGGCTGCTGCTCAATTATATCTAAAAGAACAAAGCGACAGGTTAATTTCTCTTGGACCATGCCAAAAGGCGAAAGAGTCATCCGCTGAAGTACCAAAACCTGCGGTTGTCGATGATGCAATACCGCCCAAAAGTTCAGTTCAGATAGGCAGGGAATCAGATGATAAAATAGGCGTAGCTGGGGATGATAATGTTATCCCATCCGAAAAGTGGCGTGAGCGTGCTTTTGCCGAGCTCAATAAAATTCGACAAGAAAACGGAGTATCTCCCCTCAAGCGTGCCAATGATTTGGATAACTTTGCTGCCAAAAGTCTTGCTTTTGTCGCAGATGGCAAACACGAAAGTGATGATGAAGACTCTCAGGAATACGCCCATAAATATGCCAAACTTCATGGCAGAGAATCTGGTGTATTGGGTGAGATAAGAAATGGCAATCCCCATGGTTCTTCCGCTACGCCAGAAGAAAGTATGAGGGGATACCAGACTAGCTCTCTTCATTGGGCTTCGATTCTAAACCCAAGCTATACGGAAGTCGGCATTGCTCGACTGATAGACAACCAAAACGGACTCTGGAATCTAGTTGATTTCAGGTGATGTTCTAAATCCCGTAGTACGGATTGGCGACTGGTCCCCAGTCTTTTAGAGGCCAAACAATAAATCTCACCGGTCCAATTAAATCTTGTTTTGAAGCAGGATACCACTTGCGTGAGTCGTTTGAGTTCTCGCGATTATCACCCATTAGAAAATAATCATCACTGCCAAGAGTTACTTTCATATCGGGCTTAGTCAGAGCTTTTCCTTCTTTATGCAGTGCCTCAGCTTCTGCTTCCCATGATTCGTCCTCATAAAAATAGGCCATACAATCATCAATTTTGTAGTATTCTCTTGGACAATCAGTAACCGCTTTAATATAAGTCTCAACTATTTGTTGGTTGTTGATAAAAACATTATTATTTTTTATCTCGACTGTTTCGCCAGGTAAACCGACCAGGCGTTTAATGTATTTTTTATGTTCGGGGTCTCCGGGGAACTTTATAACCATAGGATCGCCGCGGCTATATTTTCCGGTGAAAAGACCGATTTTAGAGACAACAACTATCTGTCCATTGTGAAAGTCAGTTTCCATAGACGGTCCAGAGATTACAAAAACAGTCGCCAAAAAATAATGGACCAATGTCGCAACTATTATAATCGCAAACGCCCATTTACCAAGTTCATAGGCAACATTGGCAAAATAGATCAACCCCGCCTTATTCATAAACCTTTTTTTAAGCTTTTAGTTTTTTCGACAATCTCGACTTTAGTCTGGCTGCCTTGTTTTTATGAATTAAACCGGTTTTGGCAACTCTGTCGATGACGCTTTGAGCTTTAGGAAGATCAGCTCTTGTGCTTGTTTTTTTAAGAACTGTTTTTAGCTGATTCTTCTTTTGTAAATTTCTCTCTCTTTTGACTTTCGACTGTTTTAGCGCTTTTATCGCTGATTTTGTAAGTGGCATCTTGCTCCTTTAGCATTATTTCTCCAACATCTGTATTTTTACCATAAATCTAGCTTCTTGACAATAAGGTAGGAATTCTGCTATTTTTATAACCTTCTGGAAGAAAGTCCAGTTAGAAAAATACATATGAACGAGCTTACACCAAAACAACAAACAGTTGAGCTGATCCAAAGGGCTAAGAATGTCCTTATAGTCACTCACAGAAATCCTGACGGCGATGCGTTGGGCTCTTTGATATCTTTGAAAATTGTACTTGAAAAACTGGGCAAAAAAGTTGCAGTCGCTTGTCCCGATCAGCCGATTAGCCTTTTTTCATTTTTGCCAAGAGTTGACGAAATTACAACCGCTATCGAGATGTCAAAAGACTTGGTTGTCTCAATTGATCTAAGTCATGCCAAGGTTGAAAAAATTGGATACAAAAAAGATGAAGATCGTAATTTAATAAACATTGTCATTGTTCCAAAAGAAGGTCAGTTTGAAGAAAGCGATGTCAAAGTTAAGAAGGCTGGACCGCAATATGACCTTATTATAGTTGCCGATACACCAAATTTTGAAAGACTGGGAAAACTTGCGTTGCCAACCGATATATTCTACGAAGTTCCGGTTGTAAACATTGACCATCATCCTTCAAACGAAAGATACGGCAAAGTTAACTGGGTTGAGCTAGTCGCAACTTCAACTGCCGAAATACTAGTTTCTTTGTTTGAAGCTTTGGGCCACGGCGACACATCGCTTATAGACAAAGATGTCGCAACAGCTCTTCTAACTGGTCTGATATACGACACATCGAGTTTCCAAAATGTTAATACTACCCCAAAATCTCTGACGGTTGCGGCTCAATTAGTTGCCGCTGGTGCCAGACAGCAAGAAATTATAAAAAATCTCTATAAAACCAAAACACTTGAAACCCTCAAACTTTGGGGCTTGGTCTTATCAAATGTAAAAGAAGACAAACAGAATCGATTCTTGTGGTCTTCGGTTACCAAACAAGATGTTGAAAAAGCGGGGGCTGATGAAAGCGCGCTTTCGGGAGTTGTTGATGAACTGTTGAAAACCGCGACAGATGTAGATTTTGCAATGTTGATTTCGGAGAGAGATGGCCAGATACATGGCTCGCTTCGTTCGATTGCTAAAGGTGTTAATGTTGCTCAAATAGCTGAGCTTTTCGGTGGTGGCGGACACGAGGTGGCATCAGCATTTCGAATGGATGGTAAGCTGACTGAGTCGGAAAATAATATTCTAAATAAAATAAGACAGTTTCAAAGCAAATCACCAAACTTTTCAAAAACTGATAGCTCAAGTTATACACAGAAAGCAGATGCAAAAACAGAACCTAAAGAGTTCGGACCAAGCGCTACAGTTGACCCCGATCCGATTATAAGCGAAAAGGAAGATACACAGACTGAACAGCAAGAAAAAGTAATCCCCGAAGCAGTTAAAGAAGAGCTGAAAAAGCCAGAAATAAATGAAGAAAAAAAGCCAGATTTAGAGGAAGAACCTCCAGAGCGACAGACAAAGTGGTAGACTCAAGCTCTTGCAAATGAACTCTAGATATGGTAAGAATTAAGTTGATCAGATTGGAAAATCACATAAATTTTAGGTGTTAATTATGCCCAAAAAGCAGACAAAAAAAGAAGTCAAAGCAGTAAAAAAAGAAACCGTTAAAAAGGTTAAAACTCCTGTCAAAAAAACGGCTGATTTAAAAGTTAAAGAGAAAAAAGTTTCTAAAACTATTGTTAAAGAAGAAAAGATTGTTGAAACTCCTGACGTACAGGAAAAAAAGACTGTCAAAGCTCCAAAGCCAAAAAAGACAGCTAAGACCTCGGGTGGTGACACTGGTTCGGTAGATTTCCAGGTTTCAAATTTTTCAGCTAAGATAGCTAGTTTGGCAAAACATCTTAAAATTCATCCTCATGACTTTGACTCACGACGTGGGCTTCTGATTATGGTAGGAAAAAGAAGAAGGCTTTTAAACTACGTCAAGAAAGATGATATGGAAAAGTACGAAAAACTTTCCAAATCTTTGAAATTGAAAGTATAAAAATAAACTGGTTCTCGGGGCTAGAGCATTGGAGTTCACAACAAGAACCCCAAACTCTGTCTCACGAGAACTAAGAAAGGGGATATGGTAAGTTCCATTGACCATGAGTTTGAGATAGCCGGACAAAAAGTCAGGCTATTTTCGGGTGAGTTAGCCCTGCAGGCTGACGGAGCCGTTGCAGCCCAGATGGGCGAGACGATAGTTTTGGCCACCTGTGTGGTTGGCAAAGAGCCGTCAGAGCTAAGTTATATGCCTTTGATGGTTGACTACGAAGAGAGATTTTATGCATCAGGTAAGATTTCTGGAAGCCGCTTTATCAAAAGAGAAGGTCGTCCTTCGGAAGAAGCGACTTTAACTTCGCGTCTTATTGACAGGCCAATCAGACCTCTTTTTCCTAAGTTCTTCCGCCACGAAACCCAGATCGTGATTACCGTATTGTCATATGACAAAGAATCAGACCCTGATATTTTGGCTGCAATCGCCGCTTCAGCTGCTCTAATGCAGTCGCCAGCTCCTTTCGCTGGGCCAATAGGTGCGGTTCGAGTCGGAATAATCGATGGTGAATTTAAAATAAACCCAACCAAAACCGAGATGAAAACAAGCCCACTCGATTTGGTTGTGATAGGAACAAAAGACAGAGTCTTGATGATCGAAGCAGCTGCTCAGGAAGTACCAGATGAAAAAGTACTTGAGGCAATCGAGTTTTCCAAGGCCTCAATCGCCCAAGTCGTAGAAGCACAAGCTCCATTTGTTTCCGATAATAGAGTTATTGCCGAAGACCACACTGTTGAGATAAAAGCCGCTGTTCAGGAGCATATTGGTTCAAAGTTAAAGGGAGTTTTAAAGTCGGATGAATCATCCGAAAAGGAAGATGCTCTCGCAACCCTAAGAGATGATGTTTTGGTCACTTTTGAGGGCAAGTTCAAACAGGCCGATCTCAACGAGGTATTCGATAAATTCTTAGAAAAAGAATTAAGAAGAGCAATCCTCGACGACGGCATTAGACCAGATGGTAGAAAACTTGATGAGATTAGACCAATAACATGCAAAGTCGACTATCTACCAAGAACGCACGGCAGCGGACTATTCACTCGAGGGCAAACACAAGCGCTAACCGTAGCTACCCTTGCCTCTCCTGGTATGGAGCAGTTTATAGATACCATGGAAGCGGAGACAACCAAGCGCTATATGCATTTTTACAATTTTCCACCTTATTCAACAGGTGAGGTGAAAAGAATGAGCGGAACATCACGGCGTGAAATAGGCCATGGGGCGCTAGCCGAAAAAGCACTTCTGCCGGTTATCCCAAATAGAGATGATTTCCCATATACCATTCGCCTAGTTTCGGAAATTCTCTCCTCAAATGGATCATCTTCAATGGCCGCAACCTGTGGATCGACCCTAGCTCTGATGGATGCGGGTGTTCCTATTTCTGCTCCAGTTGCCGGTATTGCGATGGGTATGGTTTCAAAGCCAAAAGGCGAAGCTTCAACTATTGATGGGGTTGAGGAAGACGACAAATATCAATTCGCAGTTTTAACCGACCTTCAGGGACTCGAAGATTTTGGCGGCGATATGGACTTCAAGATTGCCGGAACAGAAAAAGGAATTACCGCTATTCAACTTGACGTTAAGATCGACGGACTTTCATCCGAGATGATCAAGGATACCTTCGGCAAAGCAAAAGTTGGTCGCATGAAAATTCTTGATTTGATGAAAAAAGCTATTCCTGCACCAAAATCTGAATTATCTAAGTTTGCACCGCGTATTATCACAATGCAGATCGACCCAACTAGAATTGGTGAACTGATTGGCCCAGGTGGCAAAAACATCCAAGGTATCATCGCCCAAGCTGGCGGAAAAGAAGTAGTCGGCGTTGATGTCGAGGATTCGGGACTGGTCATGATTTCCTCAGCTGACTCTGCCGCTGCCGATATAGCCTTAAATATGGTCAAACAACAATTCACAGAAATTGAAGTCGGACAAATCTTCGACGGGACTGTCACTAACATTCAAAAAGATCGTAACTCTGGCAAGGAAATTGGCGCCATTGTCGAATATCTACCAGGTAGAGATGGCATGGTTCATATTTCCGAAATCGCTCCAGAACGAATCGAAAAAGTCTCCGATAAAGTCAAAGTGGGCGATAAGGTCAAAGTTAAGGTTGTCAGTGTCGACAGAGAGCGCGGCAGAACCGGACTTTCGATCAAAAAAGCAAGCGAAACGGCTACTAACTAGTACCCAGATCTAATTTTTAGGAAAGTATCAATAAAATAGAACCGACCGAGCGAAGATTGGCTGTCTCTTCGGCTCGGCCGGGGAACGGCGTGTGACTCGGTGATTGGGGCGGCTAAGCGGTCACACCGGCGATCGTCTTGGCGGCGTTGACCCACGATCCGAGGGGAGTGGTGTACTCATCCTCCTCGGTGACGACGAGCTGCTGGCAGTGATCGAAGTCGAGGGTCTCGGGGTGGTCGCGGATCGCCTCGAGCACTTCGAGTACCTCGCGGCTGCCGTGGTTGTGCTCAGCACTTCCGTGGGGCTGTTGCTTCGACATCAGCGTCGCGGGCCATCCCATCTCGAGTCCGAGCTCAACGATCTTGTTGATGTCCAGCTCTTCTCTCGCCAGCTCGATGTTGAGCTCGGCGAGTACGACTGCTTGGTCGCGTGGCATGTTACGACCTCCTTGGTGTCTCGGATGGACCGAGGGGTGATTGTCCCAAATCCTTGACAAAAAGTCAATAGTTTGCTACTATGTTTGTAGAGTTTTTAGTTCTAAAGGGTTTTATTTGGAAAATAAAGAGCAGGACATTTCTGATTTGTATGATTCGGTACGTGACTGCAAGGGGTGCCCTCTTTATAAATTGGCCAAGAATCCTGTTCCAGGAGCCGGAAACGTAAACGCTGAAGTTATGTTTATTGGCGAAGGTCCTGGCGAAAAAGAGGACGAGCTCGGGCTTCCCTTTGTCGGGAAAGCCGGAAAACTATTAGATGAGATGTTAAACTCTATAAATTTGAAAAGAGAAGACGTTTACATCGCCAATGTAGTCAAACACAGACCTCCCGGAAACCGCGATCCAAAACCAGAAGAAGTACAGGCCTGCTGGCCGCACCTGATGCGTCAAATTGAAATTATTAAACCAAAATTGATTGTTTGCCTAGGGAGACATTCCCTTGGGCGTTTTCTCCCTGATGCTGGACCAATCTCGACTGTTCATGGTCGTGCCTTTAAAAAGAAGACCCAGGCCTATATGGCGCTCTATCACCCGGCAGTTGGACTTTATAACGGCGGAATGAGAGAGACTTTATTTAACGATTTCGCAAAGATAAAAATAGCTCTTAAGAAAATATAAATCTTTTAATCATTTTCAAAAATTAAACTATTAGAGATTTAATTAAAATAGAAATAATATAAATTAACTCACTGCTTCAAGCAGTAGAAAGTATATGCAACAAGACAAATCGAAAGAGGCTGGTGTAACAAAAAACCAGCCGACCATGACCGCTTATCACGCTTCGCTCGACAATTTTGCTAAGCGAGATAGCCGTCAGGGAAAAGACAACAGACCACAGCAACAAGGTAGGCCTAATTTTAGAAGTGGCAATAGCTACTCTCGAGATTCAAAGATGCCTCAAGGGAATAGAAAAGTCCAAAGTGAAGGGCGATCAGGAAGTCAGCCGGAAATGGTCACATTCAGGGGATCAAAAACCCTCAAACTCGTGCACCTAGGTGGGCTAGAAGAAGTTGGCCGAAATATGAGCTTTTTGGAATACGGCAACGATATTTTAGTCATCGATGCCGGTTTTGCGTTTCCAAGTGCCGACATGCCGGGGGTAGACTACGTTATCCCTGATGTATCGTACTTGCAGGAAAATAAAGATCGTATCAAGGCAATACTGCTGACTCACGGCCACATGGACCACATTGGTGCCATACCATATATAATTGAAAAATTAGGCAATCCAACGGTCTACGGTACAAACCTGTCTCTTGGAATACTAAAAGAAAAACTGGCCGAATTTGGCCTGTCTGAACGTGTTAAAACTGTTGTAATTAACCCCGAGAAAGACAAATTGAAGCTTGGTGTATTCGAGGCGAGTTTCTTTAGAGTGAACCATAACATTCCTGATACGGTCGGAATAGTTATCGGCACTCCAGTTGGTAAAATAGTTCATACAGCTGACTTCAAGTTTGACCTAACTCCAATTAATGAGCCTGTTATCGATTTAGGTAAAATATCAGAAATTGGCAAAAGCGGAGTACTTGGGCTCTATATAGACTCAACTGGAGCCAGAAACCCAGGCTACGCTATTTCAGAAAGTGAAATAAAAGGTAATTTAGCAGACCTTTTCTCGAAAACAAAAGGAAGGATATTCATTTCCTCGTTTTCGACACTGATTTCACGTATCCAACAAATTATAGACGTAACAGCTGAATCAAATCGATCGCTTACAATTACCGGACGTTCGATGATCTCGACGATTGATGTGGCTAGTAAGCTCGGATATCTTAAACTTCCGAAAGAACTGATCGTTAACTCACAACAGGCAGCAAGACTACCCGATGACAAATTAGTCGTTCTTTCGACCGGAACGCAGGGAGAGGACGCATCGGCATTAACTCGTATGAGCCGTGGCGAACATAAATTCTTTAAAATCCGCAAGGGTGACACAGTGATACTCTCGAGTTCGATTATCCCGGGTAATGAAGCACAGGTTGTCGAAGTATATGACAATCTTCTTCGTGCTGGTGCAAAAGTTGTCGACTACAAGCAGATGGATATTCACACGTCTGGTCATGCTCATCAGGAAGAGCTCAAGACGATGCTTAGACTTCTTAATCCAAAGTATGTCGTTCCTGTCCACGGAAACAGATACATGCGTGAAGCTAATGCTGATTTGGCGCGGGCACTGGGCTATGACGATGATCATATCCTGGTCGTTGATAACGGCGAAGTTGTTGAGCTTACTGAAACAAAATGTGAAAAATTGAGAATCAAAGTACCAACATCTTATGTGTTGGTAGACGGCCTCGGTGTAGGCGATGTTGGAAATATTGTCCTGCGCGACCGTCAAGCAATGGCCGAAGGTGGAATCTTCTGTGTTATATTAACTGTCGATCATCAGACATCGCAAATTGTAACTTCTCCGGACATTATATCGCGAGGATTTGTTTATATGCGTGCTGCCGAAAACCTGATACATCGTGCCCGTCAAGAAGTCAAAAACATCTTCCGCCGACACACTTTGCAGGGCAAACCAGCTGATTGGTCATATATCAAAACTCTACTTCGTGAAGAAATGGGCGAATTTCTGTTTAACGAAACGAAGCGTCGACCAATGGTTATACCAGTCATAATAGAAGTTTAGTTTTTGAGTTAGATCTCCAAATGTGCTAAATTTATAAAGGAGGGATAAGTTGGCAAAACGAGGGCGTAAGCCTAAGAATCCTAACATTTTTGAGTCCGTTGATCCGCGCGTGGCGAAGGAGGTTTTTGGATTGGGCCTCGCTGCGTTGGCGATTATTATGGTATTGGCTGAATTTGGTCTTGCCGGTAAGCTCGGCAACACCCTTTTTGGACAGCTTGAAGTGTTGTTTGGAATAGTAGCGTATGTTTTTACCCTCTGGATTGCTTTTGCTGCAAGCTACCTTCTAAAACCAGATCTTTTTAGACGCTCTAGGGTAATATTTTGGGGATTATTGATCTTTCTAGTTCTGATTTCGACGCTCATCTCAAATTTTGGGGCTTCAGGGGGCATAATTGGCGGATCTATTTTTTATGCGATAAGTAGCCTGATTGGTGATATCGCAACTTTTATAATCGTCTTGATTGCTGCTCTCGTTTCTCTCATTTTGACATTCAACTTTTCCATCGCAGAGTTTCTGGAAGGCTTAAACGTCAAGGCAAAGAAGTCATACCCAAATGTAAATATTCGAGAGGGTGTGCCACTTTTTAAGGCTGTTCGAAGAAGAATTGGAATGGTCGGAAAGCATGGCGAGAAGCCTGCTACTGCCCCTGTCTTGACTACACCAGATGGCACATGGCAGTTTCCAACAACCGAACTTTTAGAAAAATCTTCTGGTTCAGCACAGGCTGGAAATATTACTAAAAATGTTGAGATATTACGCAAAACCCTCTCTGATTTTGGAGTCGAGGTTGCGGCTGGAACAGTCAATGTTGGTCCAACTGTAACTCAGTATGAGTTAAAGCCAGCCGAGGGTGTCAAACTCAATAACATCAAAGCGAGATCAGATGATTTGGCTTTAGCGCTAGCTGCGCACCCCGTTAGAGTCGAGGCGCCTATCCCGGGAAAGTCTGCTGTCGGTATCGAAGTGCCAAACAAGGTTGTGGCTAAAGTTACTTTACATCAGCTATTGGAGAGTGAAGCTTATAAAAAGCGTGAGTCGAACCTCTCGCTACCCCTTGGTATGGATGTAGCAGGTGATGTTATATTGGCCGACCTGAAGAAAATGCCGCACCTTTTGGTTGCTGGAGCAACTGGATCGGGTAAATCTGTCGGTCTAAACTCAATCCTATTAAGTCTTTTATATCAGAACTCACCTAGGGATCTTAGAATTCTTTTAGTTGACCCTAAAAGAGTCGAGTTTACCCTCTACAATGGTATTCCCCATCTGATGACACCAGTAGTCGTAGAGGTGGACAAAACCGTCAATCTTTTACGTTGGGCAATCTCGGAAATGGAGCGCCGTTTTAAACTCTTTGAACAAGTCGGTTCACGCGATATCATTTCATATAATGAAAAAGTAAAAAAGGGTCATTCATCTGACGATGGTACATATCACGAAAAACTGCCATATATTTTAATTTGCATAGATGAGCTGGCGGATCTGATGGCTCAGGCAGCTAACGAAGTTGAATCAGCGATCGTTCGTTTATCTCAACTGGCTCGTGCTACTGGTATTCACCTTATAGTTGCAACCCAAAGGCCGTCTGTCGATGTTATCACTGGTTTGATCAAGGCAAATATTACTTCCCGTATTGCTTTTTCGGTAGCTAGCCAAATTGACTCTCGAACTATTATTGATCAATCAGGTGCGGAAAAACTGCTTGGTAACGGCGATATGCTTTTCTTAGGCGGAGAATTTACAAAGCCGAAAAGAATTCAGGGAGCCTTTGTTTCGGAAAAGGATGTCAAAAATGTGACTGATTTTCTCAAAAGTGAGGGTTCGGCGATGTACGATACGTCCGTAACTGAATATCGAGATGTAGCTGGGATAAAAAGCCGCAACGGCAAGATGGGCGGGTCATCCGAAGGAGACTCAATGCTTCCTGACGCAAAAAAGTTGGTTGTTGAAACTGGTACAGCTTCTGCTTCATTTATACAGCGTCGTTTGAGTGTAGGATATGCACGTGCTGCCAGACTGCTTGACCTAATGGAAGAGGAAGGTATAGTTGGTCCTAGCCGAGGAGCAAAGCCTAGGGATATTTTAGTCGATAGTTTAGACTACGGCGATAACGGCAATGCTAACGAACCACCTCGAGAGTTTTAGATTGATCTCAAAAAAAATGCGTTTGGGCAAATAAACAGTCAAAAGTTTGATAATTGCCAAATTGCTTAATCATTTATGTTATGGTTGCTTTTAAAACTAAAAAAATAATAACCCCTAGAACAGTTGGATCAAAGTTGAAGTTGGCTCGCAGGAGAAAAAAACTTTCGATCGAACAGGCCGAAGAGGGTACTAAGGTCAGAGCAAAATATCTCAAGGCAATTGAAAGTGACGATTGGCGCGAATTTCCCAGCAGAATTTATGTACTAGGATATGTTCGGCGTTATGCAGAATATCTAGATCTTGAAAGCAAAAAGATCCTATCTGAGTTTGAAGCGGAATTTGGACGGTCATGGCATGGTCCCAAAATAAAAAAAACCCAAAAAAGACTATTTGAAAACGTTGTTATCACCCCAAAACTAATTATTGGGGTGCTGGCATTTATATTTATATTCGCTCTGGTTTCATATATTGTCTTTTCGATAAATAAATTTTCTCGTCCACCAGAAGTCACAATAATTCATCCAGTCGAGGAAGTTGTTCTAGACAAGAATATTTTGATAGAAGGTAAAACTTTGGATACTGCAATTGTTGAAATAAATAGTCAACTTGTTAATGTAAGTGACGACGGTGCTTTTTCTCAAAAAGTTGAACTTATTGAGGGGTTAAACATATTTGAAATAAAAGCAAAGAATCGCCTGGGTAAAGAATCGTATAAGTCGCTTAAAGTAATATATCAACCAAAAAAGTAGCAAGACACTAGTTTTATAGGAGGACCATGGCAAAATCAAAAAAAGTTTCAAAAGTAGAGGATAAACTCCAGCCACAACCATCGGGTAAGCGTCAAGCTTTAGATGCAGCTATCGCCGTAATCGAGAAACAATTTGGCCAGGGCTCGATTATGAAGATGGGCGATGTGAAGAATCTTGATGTTAAAGTCATCCCCACTGGATCGCTTGGACTCGATCTCGCACTAGGTGTAGGAGGTGTGCCAAGGGGTAGAATTATTGAAATATTTGGTCCTGAAGCATCAGGTAAAACCTCCCTAGCACTTTCAATTATTGCCGAAGCACAAAAAATGGGTGGAATGTGTGCATTTGTCGATGCTGAGCATGCGTTTGATCCAGAATATGCTAAGAAAATTGGTGTCAATATTGACGATCTTTTAATTTCCCAACCAGACACCGGTGAACAAGCCCTTGAAATTACCGAGACGCTTATCAGGTCAAACGCTTTGGATGCCGTTGTAGTGGACTCAGTTGCAGCTCTCGTACCCCGAGCGGAAATAGAAGGCGAGATGGGCGACTCGATGATGGGAGTTCACGCCAGGCTTATGAGCCAAGCTCTGCGTAAGATCACGGGTACTGTTTCAAAGTCTAAAACTTCAGTTATATTTATCAACCAGCTTCGTATGAAAATTGGGGTAATGTTTGGTAATCCAGAGACAACAACCGGTGGAATGGCGCTAAAATTTTATTCCTCAATTAGACTTGATGTCCGTCGCATTGAGCAGCTCAAGCGTGGTGATGAAGCAATTGGTAACCGTGTTCGGGTTAAGGTGGTCAAGAATAAAGTTGCTCCTCCGTTTAAAATGGCAGAATTCGAGATGATGTATGGCGAAGGAGTCAATAAGGCTGGCGAAGCAATCGACCTTGGTGTCAAATATGGTCTTATAAATAAAGCTGGCGCGTGGCTAACCTTTGTTGATCCCAAAGAAGTTGGTGCTGAATCTGACAAAGTTGGACAGGGGCGCGATAGTGCTAGGGGCTTTTTAACTAAAAATCCAAAAATATTGGAAAAACTTATCGATGTTATCAGAGAAAGATCAAAGCGACCACCCGAGGAGGAAGAGAGCCTGTCCCGAGCATAATCGAAGGACGCTTGAATACGCACTCTGGCTATTGGGCCGACGCGCTTATTCCGTTAAGCAAATTCGCGAAAAACTCGAAGGAAAGAAGTTTGAATCCGAGGATATAGATGCAACTATAAAGCGTCTTCTCGAGTTAAAATTTCTTGACGATTTTGAATTTGCCAAAAATTTCATCCGCCAGTCTACCTTGGGTAAGCCAAAGGGTGTCCAGAGAGTGCGTTTTGAACTTCTGCGCAAAGGCATCGAAAAAGATGTGATCGAAAACGCTTTGCTAGAGGGTAATTTGGCTGAATCTGAGGAGGAGCTTATTAAAAAGGCACTTAAAACCTATATTAAAAAATCAACGAACCCCACGCGAGATAAAATTTATAATCGGTCAATTGGGTTTTTGCTAAGAAGAGGTTTTGGGTACGACAAGTCAAAGAGAGCTGTTAGCGAATTTCTTGCCAGTTATGATAATATTTGCTAATCTTACCTCATGATCACAAAACTAAAGTCAAAAATTCTCGGTGACAAGCCAAAGCATCGCAAAACAAAAATAATTTGTACTATCGGTCCATCGTGTAAAACAGAAGCAGGTCTTAAAGGCTTGATTGAAGAAGGCATGGATTTTGCCCGCTTTAATTTCTCGCATGGCGATTTGGCAGAGTTTCAAACTTGGACTAAGATAATCAGAAAATATTCTAAAAAACTTGACCGAAAAGTTGAAATTATTCAGGACCTGCAGGGTCCTAGGGTCAGAATTGGCAAGATGAAGCACGAGGGTCGCCATATTGTAGCTGGTGAAAATATCCATCTCGTATTTGACGTAAATGAGCCTCTCAAAAGGGGTGAAATCTTAATTCAAAGTGATGTTGATCTTGAGCTTAAAAAGGGTGACAAAATCTTGATGGACAAAGGCTTAGTCGAGCTTGATATAAGAAAGATAAACATGCCCAGAGTTGAATGCAAGGCACTCACGAGCGGGCTCGTTTTCTCAGGTAAGGGAGTTAATCTACCTGGATCTGAAGCAAAGCAGTCTTTTACCAGCAAGGACTATGCTGATTTGGAAGAAGGACTAAAGATGGGAGTTGACTGGATCGCTCTGTCTTTTGTTGAAAGCAAAAAGGATGTTTTGGAGATACGTGAAAAAGTTGGTGATAGAGCTAAAATTATCTCAAAGATCGAGCGTCCTCAGGCAATTCAAAACTTTGCTGAAATTCTTGAAGTATCTGACGCGGTCATGATTGCCAGGGGCGATCTGGGGATTGAGATACCATTTTGGAAATTACCAAGTATTCAAAAACGTGCCATCAGGCGTGCTCTCAATGTTGGCAAACCTTCGATTGTAGCTACGGATATGCTGGCCTCGATGGCGGTTGCTAAGCGCCCAACTCGGGCCGAAATTCTCGATATAGCAAATGCTGTTTTAGACGGTGCCTCAGCTGTGATGTTATCTGAAGAAACGGCTGTTGGCCGATATCCTCATGATGCTATCATTTCTATGCGAAAAATTGTTGAAGAGGCAGAGGAATTTGCTAAATCCCAAGAACTTGGAAGCTTACTTTAGCTTATAAATATAAAAATCAGAATTTTCTCCTTGATTATTGTTCTAAAATTTTATAAATTAGTTTTAACTACGAATCTTAGTCGCACGAGGTGAGCGCTTTGCGTAAAGCTAGAGACCCGCAGATCGCCAAGGACAGGCATCGCCAGAAGCAACGGAAAGAGCACGGGCGGAGGAAGCGGGAGCGAGGGTACGGGAAGTAGTTTCACCTTGACTTTCGGGGCGATTTGTGGTATGTTTTCCAGTCCTGAGAATCTTCTGGACTTTGTACATTGAAACAACGCACACACTACACACCGCACTAGGAGATGAAGGACATGAACAGGCAGCAGCGTAGGCGCATTCTTGGTGTTCTTGTTCTGGTCGGCGCGATGGCGACGTACTTCGTGGCCATCAGCGTTTCCCAGACCAGGTCAGCTCGTCAGTTTGCCCTTGAGGCGCCTGACGGTCCTGCCTACTGGGACGCGACGTTCTTCGGACTTTCAGACGAAGGCGCTCGTGCTTGGTCGCGTTACAGTGACCGTGCTAAGCGCTTCGATGCGCTCGAGCACGAACTTGTCGCCTCTGGTGACAAGGAGGGCCTTGAGTTCCGACGTTTGTCGCTCTCAGAGTACCTAGAGCGGCATCCGCAGTACCAGCGCACACCGGAGGAGGATGCCCAGTTGGATCCTCACCTGCGTGCGTTGATCGACGGTAGCCGATACGGAGGTGACGACGAGTAGGAGGGTAAAGTCGTACTGTCGAAGGCAGCTAACATCACGACGGAGGGTGACAGACATTATGGCACCGAAGAACGCTCGTGGCGGCAGGGACAGACACGGACACAAGGAGTCGCGTACCGAGACAATCGGTGCGGTGACTTACACCGTGGAGGGCGACCGCGTCCATGGTCGCGGTCCGAAGCCCAAGGTAACTGGCCCCCCTGCTGCCGACGTTCGGCGGTGAACTGGTTACACAGGGGTCGACAGGTGGGCTCACGCCCGCTTGCCGACCCCTTCTTTATTCAGTTTTGTACCCAACCCACGCCTCGGAGGAGGTGAAAGATTATGGCAGAGAACGGAACTGTCGCGCTCACGCGTGACCAGATCCTCAAGCTCTTGCCTCACGGTTCGATCGCAATGCTCGTACAGGGCGCGATCGTGACCGTTGAGGATGATGGCGGGAAGATCTCTGTGACCGCGCGGATGGCCACTTGGCCGATGCGCGAGGCGGGGATTGAGGAGGCACACTTTCCGACCAAGCCTGTTGTTCGAGGGACTGACATCCTTGAGGCACTTTTCCAGGCGGCGGCAATGTGCTTCCATGAGGAACTGGGCGAACGGCTGGCTTACCCAGGGTCGGTTGACAACCTTCGTTGGCGACGCAAGTGCCATCCAGACGAACGGATTGACCTCTGCGCCGAGGTTACAAGGCGAAGAGGTGATGTCTTCCGCTTCAAGATCGAGGCACTCGTTGGTGATGAGGTTGCTTGCAGTGGTGAGTTCACTGGTGTGCTCGACAAGAAACCACCAGTCGAGGCTCCAGCCCAGACCGAACCCGCCGCACCACCCAGCGTTCACATCTCAGCAGGTGTTCCGGGGCTCGCTGCCCCATCCATCGGGTAACTCTAGACCCTGACGCCACGCAAGTGGCTCAAAAGATAGGGCTACCAACCAAAGGGCGTTTGAGCAGGTACCGCATCGCGGAACCCACTCAGACGCCCTTGTCGTTTTCTTGAGTAAAATGTACTTTCCTGATATGATTTTTGAGAATTTAAGGATTAGTTTTTTCGGTGGGATCGCATATCTGCGCTGAGCGTAGTCGAAGGGGTTGGTCTTCCGTCAAAGACGGATGTTGATAACACGTACAATCGAGTTGATATAGTATATCTTTAGAGCAAATATGGTGGGATCGCATAGTTGGTCTAGTGCGCGCGCTTGGAAAGCGCGTAGGCCGGAAACGGTCTCCAGGGTTCGAATCCCTGTCCCACCGCCACGACATACCGCCCCTGAAGGGGGTGATCTGGCGTGGCGTAGGATTCGAAAGCCGGACCCCAAGCGTAGTCGAGGGGGAGGCGGGGTCGACTGGCTCGCTAGCAAGCGAGAACAGGTGACCGAATCCCTGTCCCACCGCCATGAACCAAGCTTGGTTCATGGCAGCGCCACACTAATTATCCCAAAATAATCAATCATCATATGAAAAACAAAAAATATTATGGTATCTCGGCTTTAGTCTTATTTATTCTTGGAATTATTTTTCACGCAACAAGTATCGGAAGTATCTTGGTGATTGTCTCGGCTGTGCTATTTGCACTCTGGCTGTTTATGTCGATAAAGAATAGACTGACGGCAGGCTTAATCTTGGTTATTACGGTGGCGGTATTGTCTATGCTTTTGCCGATTATCAGACAATATTTTTAAAAGAAATCTTACTAAAATAATAAGGTCAGAAACTGTATGAAAATGAATTTGTTTTCGTCACCAGACGAAGAAACACTTTTTTGCTTTAGTCCACCGGTCATGCTTTTTACATTTATCGTTGAGTTTTCTTTTGCAATTTATATTTTATTATCTTCCAAATTAAAACAATCATCTTTGCTGATAATTTCGATATTAGTATGCTTAGGAGTATTCCAGTTAGCGGAATATCAAGTTTGCTCTGATAGATCTCTTATATGGATGCGAGTGGGATATATTGCGATTACGCTCTTGCCACCCCTCGGAGTTCATCTAATAAGTTTGGTTACAAATAAGGTTTGGTATAGATATATTAGTTATAGTCTAGCTGCTCTTTTTGTTGCAGCGTTTATAATCAGCACCCAGACGATAAATTCTGCAATATGTGGCGGCAACTATATTATGGTAGTCACTTCTGGCAATTTTATATCGTATTTTTTTCCGTATTATTACTATCTACTTCTAGCGATCGGACTCCTTAATATTTCAGAATATATGAATTCACAAAGAGATGTATCAGTTCGAGATCACGCAAAAAATAGATACTTGTTCTGGATTGCCTTTGGATATGCATCATTTATCGTACCGACCGCGACAGTCTATTTTCTCTCCGAATCAGCTCGTAGCGGGATCCCATCTATCATGTGTGGGTTCGCAATATTTCTGGCGATTATCTTGACCCTAAAAGTATATCCGTTAGGTAAAAAAATAGGTATCTGATCTAGCGACGTATGTGACACTTCGGTCAATGTATGATATAAATAAACAATGAAGATTAAGAAAATAATAAATATCACAGAGCATACCAGCTCTTGCTCATCATCAGGATAGCGACTCCGGCGTCTTTTTGACGTTTAACCGGGGTCGCAAAATGCCTTACAAAAGGCATTTTTTAGTTAACAATTAATTTATGGAGGAAATATGAAAAAAAAGGTAAAAATTGACACCATCATTTTTGATTTTGACTCAACAGTTTTGCGTGGAGAGCTTTTGGAAATTCTGGCTGATTTTAGACTAAGAAATCATCCCGAAAGGGAAATGATATTGGACAAAGTTAGAACAATTACAAATCTAGGTATGGAGGGCAAGATTGATTTTGAGGATTCTCTCTCGCGTCGTCTTAATATACTTAATCTTGATGAAAGCGTGATTGAAGACTCAAGAGAATCGGTTAGGAGTATGATAAACGGCGAATATTTTGATCTTTTGCCTAAAATAAAAGATAAAAAAACATATATTATATCAGGAGGTTATAAAAATGTTATAGATCCGTTAAGCGAGGAGCTAGAGGTTGCCACTCGGGATATCTATGCAATAAACCTAATTTTTAAAAATGGAAACTTTAGTCATTTTGACAAATCAAGTCCGCTTATAAAAAGTGATGGCAAGGCATGTGTTGCTAATTCAATAAAAAATAAGGGAAAAGTTTTGATGGTCGGTGATGGCATGACGGATTATAAGGTAAAAGAACTTGGCGGGGCAGACTATTTTGCTGCTTATACTGGAGTTGTCGAAAGAGAACCGGTAGTAAAATGCGCAGATTTTGTCTTGCACGACTTGCGCGATTTGCTAAATTTTATATATTAAATTTCTATTGACAAAGTACTTAATATGTCGGTTAATTAAATAAAATAATGCACTTGGAGGTGCTATGTCAAAGACATTGCTAATGATCGTGGGTATCGTGGCGATCCTTATGGGAGTCGCAGGGCTTATACCGTCATGGACGGTGGCGACCGAGCCATCCTGGCATGCGGTGTTGAAGATTGTCATTGGTTTGGTGGCTGTTTACGTTAGCGCCACCGACAAGAAGGCCTAAAGATTTCAGAAGCAGAAATGGCGGCCGTCCCATGTGGGGCGGCCGCTTTGAGTTTGACATTTTCTCGTCCTAGTGTTCAATTGAAGATAGGGTAGTCAGAAGCTATCATTTTTGGATGATTTGCTGATATTACTCCACATTCACAACTCTATATTCTTAATTCTTCTACATGGACAATATTGATGAAATAAAAAAACGTATAGATATAGTCGAGTTTATCGGCTCATATTTGCAGTTGAAGAAGGCCGGCATTAACTATTCGGCGCTTTGCCCATTCCATACGGAGAAAACATCCTCATTTATGGTCTCTTCCGAAAGACAGTCATATAAATGCTTTGGTTGTTCGGAGTCAGGCGACGTTATATCGTTCTTTATGAAAATGGAGGGCTTGAGTTTTCCTGAAGCTCTAAAAGTATTGGGCGAGCGTGTTGGGGTACAAGTTGAGTTGAAGCCCAAGCAGCAGCTCGATCGAGAAAAAACCAGACGAGATGTTATATATAATGTTAATTTACTTTCGGCCAAATACTTCAAGGCGGTGCTGTGGTCAAAAGAGGGTAAGCCGGCTCTCGACTACCTTCGAAAAAGAGGACTTTCTGATAAAACTATCGAAAAGTTTAAAGTTGGCTTTGCCCCACCTGAGACAAAATTAATTGGTCAACTGCAAAGACACGGCTTCTCACAAAGTGATATTGCGCTCTCTGGCCATCCAGAACGCTTTAGATACAGAATAATATTTCCTATTTTTTCAGTACTAGGTCAGATTTCTGGTTTTTCCGGAAGGATACTGGAAGATATATTACCTCAAGGGCTATCGCCTCATCCAAAATACTTGAATACTCCCGAAACTCCGGTATTTCATAAATCTAAGGTACTTTATGGCATAAATTTTGCCAAAGATGCTATCAGAAAAAACAAAAGAGCCATTATTGTCGAGGGGCAAATGGATGTCTTGATGAGCCATGAAGCGGGGGTAGAAGAAGTAGTGGCAACATCCGGGACAGCTATTACCGAAGAACACATGAAAATACTTGGCCGATACACTCCGAATATAATATTTTCCTTTGATGAAGATGAAGCAGGCCAAAAAGCGGCCGACAATGCTGTCAAAATAGGGCTTCTAAATTCTCTCGAGGTCAAACTGACAACGATCGAAAAGTTCAAAGATGTGGGGGAACTAGTGCAATCAGACGGCAAGATGTGGGCAGAAGTTGTAAAAAGAGCTCTTCCCCCAATCGAGTGGCTTATTATCAGGGCAAAAAAAGTCAACCCTGAACTGTCAGCTTTGCAAAAAAAAGAATTAGCGCAAAAAGCGCTTGGCTTTATCTCAAGAATGCAAGACGAAATCGAAAAGTCGCACTATATCTCATATTTGGCTAAAAATCTGGCTGTTCCGGTAATGTCCGTTGAAAAAGCACTAAATAGAATGCTAGAGAAAAGGTTAAATCCCAAAAAATCAGAAAAAGAAGAAATGAAAAGTCCGAAAGATAACCTGGAGATAAGCTTTTTATCTTTTGTCCTATTTTATCCTGCAATAGCGAGCCAGACTAAATTAAACGATGCGCTAGAGTTTGAAGCAGAAGAATACAGCAAGGTTTACAAAGAGATTTTAAGCTGTTATGATTCGAAAAGTAATATCAAAGAGTGTCTAGAAAAGGTACAAAACTCATTGTCGCGCGATCAGCGGGACAGTTTTGGTGCCGAGGCGCTTGGTTGGGATAAGAAAATCGAAGAAGGGCGAGATGAAGCAATAGCCGAATTTATAGCCATCAAGCATCTTCTTTTTCGCAAACAGAACGAGAAGGTGAAAGATGATTTTGCGCATCGCATTGCTGAGGCTGAGAGCAGCGGTGAAATAGAAAAAGTAAGAAATTTAATGATAGAACTGCAGGAAAATTTAAAGGGATAAAAAATGGCCAAAAGAGCAATAAAAATGCCAGTTGATAATCGCATTAGGATGTCGCTGGTTATCGAAAAACTTATTTCAAAAGGTGAGCTGCATGGATTTGTAACCGAGCAGGAAATTTTGCAAGCCATTCCGATACCAGAAGAAAATATTGCAGAGCTAGATGAGCTATATGGTGTATTTTTTGAAAAAGGAATTCAAGTAACCGAGAGAAAGCGCTTGATAAACATCGAGGACTTGGTCGATGAGGGTAAAAGTGACGCTGCAAAAGCGACTGAACTTTCAGAAATTTCAGATGACTCGGTCAGAATGTATCTTCGTGAAATCGGGAAAGTCTCGCTTTTAACTGCTGACGAAGAAACCAGACTTGCACGAAGGATAGTTGCCGGTGATAAAGTTGCTAAAAAGAAATTAGCCGAAGCGAACCTTAGGCTCGTTGTTTCAATCGCAAAAAAATACATTGGTAGGGGTTTATCGCTTCTTGATCTTATCCAAGAGGGTAATACAGGACTTCTACGTGCAGTTGAAAAATTTGATTATCGCAAGGGTTATAAATTTTCAACTTATGCCACATGGTGGATTCGTCAGGCAATCACTCGTGCCATAGCCGACCACGCTAGAACGATTAGAATTCCAGTACATATGGTTGAAACCATCAACAAAATGATTCGTGTTCAGCGTCAGTTAGTCCAAGAACTTGGACGCGAACCGTCCGTTACAGAAGTTGCCAAGGAAATGGGCATATCCAAAGACAAGGTTGAGCACATCATGAAGATCTCCCAGGAAACTGTCTCACTTGAATCTCCAGTCGGCGAAGAAGAGGATTCAAAATTGGGTGATTTCATTGAAGACAAAGAGTCACTTTCACCAGAAGAAGTTGCCATTCACTCGATGATGCGTGGCGACTTAGACACATTCCTTAACTCTCTCGCTCCTCGCGAACAAAAAATTCTCAAGATGAGGTTTGGTCTTGAAACCGGCAGGACTCACACACTAGAAGAAGTTGGTAAAGAGTTTGGTGTCACGCGCGAACGTATCCGTCAAATTGAAGCCAAGGCTCTTCAGAAACTCAAAAAACACGAAAAATCTCAGCGTCTTAGGGATTATTTAAACTAGTTCTATTGGCTGTATTCTTCCAGAGTTTTCATACCGCGCTCTTTCAGTTTTTCAAGTGTGACAGCTTTAGTATTAATTTGTGATAAAAGATGACTCAAATGATCTCCGGATATGTATGTTGGGACGATTACGAGATCAGCGCCAGCTCTATAAAGCTCCGTCGCTTCTTCAACGCCATTAGCAACCATGATGAATTTCAGTTTTCTGTTGACTTTCTTATAGGTCGAAATAATCAGTTCGCTTTCCTCGAACTTGTCTATGGTTGATATTATCAATTTAGCTTTATCGACATCGATATGTTCGACAATATCGTGGTCAACTGCATCGCCATAGATACAATTGCCGCCCGCTGAGATTAAATCCTGTACCTGTCTTGGATCAACATCTATAACTGCAACCTTTTCGTTCATTTTTATAAGTTGTTCATAAACTATTTTGCCCATTCTGTGATATCCGATTAAAACAACATGATTGGATAAACTGTCGGAGATATTTGTCAGGTAATCACGCTTCTCTCCGGAGTCGATAAATCCCAGATACGGTCTTAGGTAGTGGTAAATCTTGTTGGCATTAGATATGAGGTATGTCGAAACGAAAACGGTAATAATTGCCACAAGAGAAACAAGAGTTCCTATTTCTTTCGGAACTATTTGAAGCTTGATACCAAGCGCTATGGCAATAAACGAGAACTCGCTTATTTGAGTTAAGGTTATACCGGTCACAAAGCTAGTTCTCTTGCGGTAACCGAGCGCCGACATTATTGTTATGACGATTATTGGATTAAATATCATCACAAGTAGAGCGAAGACGATGGCGGGGGAGATAACTTTGACAATATCGGTGAATACGAGGGTTGTGCCAAGGTAGATAAAAAATATTGTGATAAAAAAGTCCCTAAGCGGTTTCGTTTTAACGGCAATATGGGGGCTAAACGGCAGCGGAGCGAGCGAAACACCTGCTAGAAAAGCTCCAATTTCCGCCGAGAAACCAAGCGATACTGCTGAAACCGCCAAAAAGAAACACCAAGCCAAACTTGATAAAAATAATAGTTCCTGCGATCTGGCGATACGATGCATGATTGGCGGCAAAAGATACCGGCTGACTAGATAGGTTAGTAAAAATAACAGAACCGCTTTTACTAGAATTCCTAAGGTGAGCTTGTAGAGCATATTTTCTACTCCAACGGAGTGTATTCCCGAGGCAACTGTAAGCAGAATAACGGCAACAAAGTCCTGAATCAAAAGTACTCCAACTAGTATCTTGCCGTAGAGTGAATCGAGGTCGTTTTTGTTTGAAAGCAGAGTGACGATAATCGCGGTTGATGAAAATGTCAGCGCAAGCGCAAAGTATGCTCCGCCAATTCCTTTATATCCGAACGTGGTTGCAACGAGGTAGTAAAGTAGTCCCGAAAATAAGATCTGGCCAATTCCAACAGTCAGGGCAGAGCCGCCAACCTCGAGCAACTTTCTTGGGTTCAGCTCAAGCCCAATTAAAAACAATAAAAATATTATGCCAATTGAGGAGAATGTTTCAATGACAGAATAATCTTTGACAAGTCCGAGTGCGAACGGTCCTATAATAACACCTGCGACAAGGTAGGCGAGAATAAGCGGTTGTTTTAATAGTCGAGCGATTACGCCAAAAAAGGTGGCTACTACTAAAACTATTCCAAACTCAACTAAGAATGTCTGGTTCATTAATCTAATTATAACATTAAAGAGAGGGGTAGCGTTTATTCTTGATTTTTTAGCCTTAAAAAGTTAATATATCAACAGTTCATTAAAAAATAGTCCGGAGTAGCTCAATGGCAGAGCAGGAAGCTGTTAACTTCAAGGTTGTCGGTTCGAATCCGACCTCCGGAGCCAATTTGTATGGTGCTCGCGCTCTACGAGCGCTCGCCAGCCGGTTTCAGCTTCAAAATTGAATATATTGCCTTTCAAAATGAAGTTCGAGCCGATGATTTTCAGAAATGATCGATATTGAGAGAAATCGCCAGAAATGGCGATTTTTTTGACTTTGGCAACCTGCAAAATCATTTCCTTCATTGGTTCGAGCCAATTATTCCCTTTGTTCAAAACTTGCTCGATTTTCTCGGCGATTGTCATTTTTTGGCTTATTAGTTGCTCTTTCTTTTGGAGGTACTCACTTTTCTCAATAACCTGCTCAAGCCGAGAATCAAGCAGAACATCAAGTTTATCGTCGATTGTCTCAACTTGATGTTTTAAGTTTTGAACAAAAGATTCTGACGACTGATTTTCTGTTTGTTTGATATTTTCGAGTTTTGCTAAAAACTTCTCAATCCAGTCGTCAGACAAAGAAACTTTTTGAATTGTCTTTTTGAAAATGTCTGCGAGAGCTTCTTCGCGAATATACTTTTCATGGCAAACTCCTTTTTTCTTAGTGCAACGATAATAAACATGACCCTTTTGAGTTTCGGCCGTAATCATACAGCCACAGCTTCCGCACTTCATCAGTCCAGTAAAAATGTAGTTGTGAGTTTTTTGCTTATGTGGCCGACCTCGCTCTCGCATGACTTCTTGGCATTTTTCAAAAAGTTTCTTTGTAATAATTGGCTCATGAGTCGCCTCATAAATTTCGCCATTGAGGCGAAATACTCCGCAATAAAAAGGATTTTGTAAAATGTGCTGAAGCATACTGGCGCACATTTGTTTGCCTTTTTGGCTGACAAGTCCGAGATCATTTGCCGTATCAGCCAAAGTTTTAAAAGGATAATCGCCAGTAGCATAAAGCTCAAAAATCCTTTTTATAAGTTTATGCTTATTTTTGTCGATAACTATTGTATGAGTTCGTAAATCGTTCAGGTAACCGAGCGGCGCCCAACCCGGCCATTCGCCTCGGCGAAGTTTTTGGCGAATTCCTCGTTTTACATTTTCCGATAAGTTATCGACAAAATATTTGCTTTGTCCGAAAGCAATGTTAAGCATAAACTTTCCTTGCGGGGTATCTTCGAACCAAAATGAAGGAAATTTCAAATGAGTGATTTTGCCAGTGTCAACTAGATAAATCACTTTCCCACCGTCAATCGGGTTTCTTGCTAACCTATCAGGGTGCCAAGCCAAAATGCCTTCGGCAATTCCTTTTTCGATCATATCGAGCATTTCACCGAACTTCGTTCGGCCAGGTTCTTTGGCAGTTTTCGCTTCGCAAAGCGAAGCAACGATTTCAAGTTTTTCTTTGGCGGCAAATTCTTGAAGCTCCGCAAGCTGAGCTTCGATCGAAAGCACTTGGCGATCCTCTTCGTCAGTTGACTTTCTGGCGTAGAGTATATACCTTGTCATTTGTACCCTCCTGTTTTATAAAAAGTTTGCTTTTGGCGTTTCGCTCCGCGAAACAAAGGTAATTTATTCAATTTTGAAGCTGAAACCGGCTGGCGAGCGCTCGTAGAGCGCGAGCACCATACAAATTGGCTCTCCCTGTTTGAAAAAGTTCGAACGGAATTTGAAAATATGGAATAAAATTTGCATCCGCTCACGCGGCCGTGGAGGGGTGTGGGGAGGAAACGGCCGCGCTCGCGTTTGGGCTGGAAGGATTGGGATTTGAAAACTGCCAAAAAAACTTATCATCGGCTCGAATTCATTTTGGCCAAAAGCAAACTTTTTAATATGCATTATCCTGATTTGGGATATTCTATTTTAGAATATATCATAGGTTATAGTTAAGGTAAATATGGCAAACAACATCTACTCTGACGAGTACAAAAAAATTACTGAGAAATTGAGAGAAGCTAGAATCGAAGCCGGCTTTACTCAAGAGCAGGTTGCTGAGAAATTGGGGAAACCTCAATCTTATGTTTCAAAATCGGAAGCCGGAGAGCGCCGACTTGATGTTACTGAACTAAAAAAATTTGCTGAACTATACAAAAAAACAATTAATTATTTTACGGAGTAAAATGTCAAAAATTCAAGATTTACTAAGCGACAAAAACCATCTTATTGATTATGGCCAAATAATCAGCCAACACCCTTGGGTTATCTCTAAGAATCAAGATTGTATTCTTAGTCCCGACAGCGACGGTCTTCTCTGTGGTTTGTTTATGTCCAGCGTTCTTGGTTGGAAAATTCGTGGTTTTTATGACGGCAAGGTCATGCTGATCGAAAACGGATACGCTGCAAAAGATTGTGTCTTTTTAGATATGGAAGTCTTTAGAAAAGAAATCAGAAGTATTGGGCATCATATGGTGCTCTACAACAAGAAAAATATGCCAGAGCACTGGGATAATTACGAAAATTGTATTCAACCAAATGTATTGAGGGGGTATGACGGTAAAAATGACTTTCGTCTCAAATACCCACTTGCGACCATTCACTTGTTAATCGGTATAGTGGGTTCGAAGATAAATTTGGAAATTTCTGAGTCTGCGATTTGTCCGTTGTTTTTTACGGATGGAACTTTTAATGTTTTATTCAAATACCCAGAAAATGTCTTAAATTGGTTAAAATTTCTCAGAGCAAATGAAGAAAATAATCCACTTAAAAAAATATTTGAAAATGAAAAATATTCCGTGTACACATTAATGCTGGCGATGGACGATTTTTTTAGACGAAGGGACGAAATAAGCATTCACAAGGAAAGGGGTGACCGATTGAGAATCTCCGAAACGGATGGAGAGCCGGTTAATATTGAGTTAACGAACAACGGCAATTATAAATTAAACTCTGAGGCACGAGTTCGGATTATTAAATTTATGCAAATTCTTTCCGAATTAACTGGTTGGAGTTATAAAGATTCTGAGTGGACTTGGGAGGACTACAAATTGCATAAATTTTCAAAAAAGGACTTTGCAAAAGACAAACTATCCGTTTGTAATAGGAATTTCAACGGCTTTATTGAAAAAATGCCACTATCTTGGGCAATGACGAGCAACCAAAATATTGAGTACACCCTCGAATCACCAGACAAAATGGTCTAGACTAAAGTAAATTATCTTGAATTTGCTTGATTCTTTTTTCCGAAAGATCGCAATATTCCCTTGAGATATCAAATCCAAGATAGTTTCTGTTTAACTTTTTTGCAGCAACGGCAGTTGAACCACACCCAACAAAGGGATCAAGAACAATGCCTTTTGGTGGGCAAAAGCACTGAACAAAATCTAACGGTATCTTGTCAGGAAATACGGCGGGATGTTTTCTTTTTAATTCATCTTTATCACCAGCCATTAGATAATCCCAAATTGTTCCCCTGCATTTCGTTAAATTTATTGGCCGCGTTACCGTCTTTGTAGTAGTGCCATCAGTCCTTCTGTTTCCGCTTCCAGTCATAACTTTGCCTCCATGTTTCGATGGAATTTTTAGTGGCTCCTTATCGAAATATGCTGGTTTTTTCCCCTTGAGAAAGATGGGCATATATTCGTGATCGACTCGAAATCGATATTTCCACCATGCTCCCTCAGTACCATGCTTACGATAAATTACGGTCTCGAATAACCGAAAACCAATATTGTCACACCAATCAACTATTGCCCTGAAAGAAGTAAGGGATTTAGCAAAGTCCTTTGTTTGGTCTTGTATAACCATTACAGCTATTCCGCCCTCCTTTAATACTCTATAAATTTCTTTACCTGTGGCATGTAAATCGTAACTAAAGCCGTTGTAGTTTCTTATATCGTCATACGGGGGAGATGTTACAACTAGATCTATAGAATTATCAGGCAATTTTTTCATACCTTCAACACAATCCATGCACTGAATAGAATTTAACCACTCATTCGGAAAATTATTATTTTCCCTAAGTTTTTCTGGTACTTTGTTAATTGAAATAATTTTTTCAGTTCTCTCCGTTTTTACAACATCGACGACCACTCCTTGAATGTTGAGCCGATTGCCTTCGACAACTATGGGGTTGTACTTCTTGTTTGCTGGCTGCAACCTTACATGACCTTTCTCTCTGTAGAATTTTTTTAGCGTGGCTTCGTGGTTGTCTATTAGCGCAATAATTCTCTCACCATTTTCCGCAGTTGACTGACTTTTAGCCACAACAATATCCCCATCATCAATATTTTCATCAACCATACTGTCACCCTTAACTCGCAATGCAAACAAGGTCCCATTTCGTGGTAATTTTGACTTTGGAACTGCAATCGATTCTTTCTCGGCTATCGCTTCTATCGGGTAACCTGCCGCAATCGATCCTGCGAGGGGAATCTCAATTAGAGCTTCCCCGAGGTTTGTGTCGATACTCCTCGGTCGATTTTCTTCTTTGCTTATATAGCCAAGTTCTTTTAATTTTTCTATATGAAAGTGAGCAGTAGAAACAGATGAAATTTTTAGCTTTTTGCAAATCTCCTCGTACGAAGGAGCATAAGAATGTTTTTCTTGGTAATCCTTAATAAAGTCCAAAACTTGTTTTTGGCGTTTTGTAATCATGGTTGACCCTCCTTGACAACTTTCGATTTATTTTCTATTGTTCTAATTGTATCGAAAGTAAATAGAAAGTGTCAAGGGCTTAATAATGGAAGAAAAAATACCCTTTCAGGAAACAAAATTTTACAACCAATACAGGGATTACTTTGACGTAAATGAAAAATTATTGGCGGTAATCGATAGAATCCTGCACAGCAAAGTAATTAAACATGAAAATGATCCGCTCAAAATGACAGCGATCTACTTTATGACCAAGGCAATTAAAACTAACAGGGCAGTATGGCATTTGTGTGCAGATGGTTATGGTGAAGATTCAGCAATTTTGATAAGAAGCCTTTTTAATTTGATTATAAATTTTTATTTTATTTTATCCCAAGATACAGAAAACAGAGCAAAACGATTTATTTATCATTCCGTATATGCCAAACATGAATCATACAAAATAATTTCCAAGTGGTCTGATGTATTCAGCCAGCTAGATTTGAAAGCATTCGATGCGAGCGAAATACAAAAAGAAGCAGAAGAAGCGCAAAAAAAGTATAAATTTGAGGCAAATAAGCCCTGGTCCAATAAGAGTATATTACAAATGGCAAAAGATATTGACGCACACACAGCTCCTAAAAATAACAATATGGAAAAGAATTATGACGTAGTTTATAACTATCTCTCCGATTTTGAACATTCTAATGTGATGTCGGCAAATTCTTATATTATAGATGATGGAGCTGGTTGGTACCCGCAAATAAACCCGACCGATAATTTATTACCTGAAACTTTGGCTTCAGATGCAGGGTATCTTCTTATGATATTTGAAAAATTTTGTAGTGTCTTTAAACTCGATGCTGAAAAAGATATTAAGGAACTTTGCGCAGAGTTGGAAAGTATGAAAAATAATCCCGCAGCGAAAAAGAAAACTTGAAATCGTAAATCCCAATCCTTCCAGCCCAAACGCGAGCGCGGCCGTTTCCTCCCCACACCCCTCCACGGCCGCGTGAGCGGATGCAAATTTTATTCCATATATTCAAATTCCGTTCGAACTTTTTCAAGCAGGGAGAGCCAAATAAAATAGACCTGTTAATAAAGGTCTATTTTTGTTAATCTTGGCATATGGAAAATTTGTCAAAAGAAAATATCGAAAAAAATTGTCCTCACTGCAGCAGAGAGTCATTCGCATTTAAGTACCCGCTAGAAGAAACTCAAAACTTTTTTATTATTTGTGATGCGCATCCTCTTGTTGAAGGACATATCCTCGTTGTTCCGAAAGATCATTATTCTTGTATCGGTGAGTATCCAGATGAGGTTTTCGGAGAATTTAAACAAGTATACAAAATGGTTTCGGCGTTTATAAAAGAAAACTACGATTTTGTCTGTAGTTTTGAACATGGAAAGATCGGGCAAACCGTTTTCCACTCCCATGTTCATCTTCTGCCATGTAATTGTGGGGTGGATGAGATAATCCCGGAAGGGGCTGAAAAGTTAATAAAAATCAAAGTATTTGAAGATCTGATAAAAGCCTTCGATAAAGACGGCCAGTATCTTTTCTTCTCAATAAAAGATGATAAGTGGCTTGTCGACTGCTCTATTGGCGCCCCTAGGTTTTTTCGTGATCGATTTGCAAATGCACTAATGGTTCCAGAAAGAGCAAATTGGAAAGAGATGCACTCCAATAAAGAAATGATGAAGTCTGCCGAAATTGAAAACAACGCTCTTATTCAAAAGTGGAAAAAGTATAGTCATAAACAATTATATGAAAAATAAATATTCTTAGAGAAAATAAAATTTGGAGGACTATGAATCATAAAAACGTTACAACGGCACTTGAGCTTTCCGGAAAAAATGTTGTTAATGAGCTTGGTCTTGTGCGGGGAATTACTGTTCGTTCAAGATCCGTTTTTGGTTCAATTGGTGCTGCCTTTCAAACTTTAGCTGGGGGAAATATTAGTTTGTATACCGAGCTTTGTGAAAAAACTCGCGAAGAGGCATATGAGATGATGATCAAACATGCCGAAGATCTTGGTGCGAATGCAATTGTAGCCGTACGATACGATTCAAATGAAATTGCTTCCGGTGTTGCCGAGGTTTTATGCTACGGTACCGCGGTTGTAGTTAAATAGGAGGACAAGATGAAAGCATTTGTTCCGGTTATTACAAAAATACCCGACCGAAAAGTTATTTCTGTCACTTCAGTTGGCGATCCCAATAAAGTTATGGAGCCGTATATGAAAGCGCTTTATGGTGCGGTCTATTGGGCTAAGATGAAAGTCTATAAACCGAAGAGCGTTAAAATGGAGCTCGGCAAACTCTCGGCTTTTTGGCCGGATGCGCACCTTAAGCCAAAAGACAAATGGACCGGAATTTGGGGTGTGCCGGTGCCGAATTATGTTTCAGAAAAAGATATTATTCAAAAAGATCCAAAAATCAAAGCCAGCGTTGAAGTTTGGAAAGGCGGAGAGTGCGCTGAAATCTTGCATCTTGGTCCATACTCGGAAGAAGGCCCGACTATCCAAAAACTTCATGATTTTATCAAAGAATCGGGGTACAAACTTGCAGGCCCGCACGAGGAGGGGTACCTCACCAGTCCTGATGCTAAAAATATGAAGACGGTTATTAGATATTTGGTGAAGAAAAAATAATGCTTCCACAGCTTACATTGCAACTTTTTGGATCTTTTGGAGTCGGACTTTTTGCCGGATTTATCGGTGCGATTGCAGGAGGAGGTGGACTGATCTCGGTCCCGTTTTTGCTTTTTATCGGTATACCGCCCCAAATTGCTCTTGCAACCAGTAAGTTTGGTGGACTTGGGATGTGTTTTGGGGCTGCCTTTAAATTTATCAAAGAAAAACAGGTGGTCTGGAAATATGCCGTCATTTTATCAATCGGTGGAATCATTGCTTCAATTATTGGCTCCAGATTTTTGCTCAACTCTGGCAACTATCCCTTAGATAAAATAGTCGGTGTCTTGCTGCTCGTTTTGGTACCAACAATTTTCCTCAAAAAAGGTTTTGGCTTAAAGAAGATCAAGGTTACACCCACTAAAAAAGTTATTGGCACAATTATTTATTTTTTGCTCTCGATTCTGGCAAGTTTTTTCGGTGGTATGGGAGTTCTGATGATCTCGTCCGTTGTTTACTTTTTTGGCCTCTCAATTATCGAGGCGAATGCAACTGATATTATCGCCTATATGGTATTGTCGGTCACGGCAGTCATCATCTATATGATGAATTCAATCGTCAATTATCCTGTCGGAATTGCTTTGTTTTGCGGAATGCTTCTAGGCGGATATGCCGGTGCTCATACTGCCATCAAAAAGGGCAACCAGTTTGTGAAGATTATTTTTGCAATTGTTATAATTGCCTCAGCCATAAAAATATTAATTGGATAAATGAAAAGATTTTCCATATTTGGAGTGTTGGCGGTCGTGTCATATCTAGTTACAATTATTGTAGGAAGTATTTTGCGTCCCGAATATACTATTTTCATCGATCCAGTCAGCCGAATTTTTGCAAAGGGTTTGCCGTATAGCGGAGTGATTGTTTTACTGTTTGTTGTTAGCAATCTGTTGATTATTATATTTGCGACCGGAGTATTTCGATCAGTCAATAGCTTGATGACTCGTGCAGGTATGATTTCGCTGATTATCGCCTGTATTACCGGAAGCATTCTGTTTAATTTTTTCCCAATGGACCCATGGCAAGGAGTCAGAACTTCCGCTGATATCGTGCATAACAACATTGTTACAGGGATGGCGCTGCTTATGTTGTTTTCGATGATATTTGTTTATTTTGGCTCAAAATCTGAAGAAAAGTTAAAAAGAATATCGAATTATTTGTTGGTTTCAACAATCCTTTTTCTTGTTTGTGGGATTGCCTCAAGTATTTGCTTGCAATATTATTGGAATCTTATAGGAACATTTGAAAGTTTATGGATAATTATATTTCTGCAATGGCTGACAGTTCTATCATTAAATCTAAATAATAATTTAGCGGAAAAAAAGGAGAAAAATGAGTGAAGAATCCTTCGACAAAGCTCAGGACAAGAAATCCCTCGACAGTGCTCGGGATAAAGTTTGCTGCCCAAAGTTTAATCCCGAGCCATGGGATGGAAAAGTTTTTCAATGGAAAGACAAAAAGTTTATTAAAGATCGAGCTAAGACATTTATGTATATTCCGCTTAGTTTTGGCGGAGCAATGACAAGGCTCATGAAAAAATTAGATGATTCCGGTGTCAAATCGTCCGATCTAGTAGTGCTCTCAGATCATACCTCCAAATGGAATATGGATCTTTATTTATCAGTTGATAAGAAGATTGAGGGTGCTGAAAATATTACATTCAGCGGAAAGTATTTATCCAAAGTTTATGAGGGCGATTTTAAAGATACCGGTAAATGGATGGAGGATTTTAACAAATACGCCAAAGACAACGGTCACAAGATCAAAAAATCTTATATGTGGTACACCACCTGCCCCAGATGTGCAAAGAAATACGGCCACAACTATGTTGTCAATGTAGCTGAGCTAGTATAGAGTTTTAGTATGAAATATGGAGTTCTGGATATCGGAGGCAGTAATATTAAGGCAGCTGTTGTTGACAGTGAAGATAAGGTTTTATTCTCGATGGACGCTCCAACGCCATCCAGTGAAACAGAATTTTCCAGATCCCTTGAGAGCATAATAGATAGGATCAAAAAAGAAGCAGCAGATATTGGTGCTCTCGTGATTGGAGTTCCGGGTCTTGTCGACTATACGCATGATTCTGTTATAGAATGTCCGAATATAAAGGTTGAAATCAAAAAACCCAAAGAAGATATTCCGGTTTTCTTTGCCAACGATGCTGACCTTGCTCTTTATGGTGAAATTGCACTAAGGGGACTTGAGGATAAGAGCGTCGGGCTTCTTACACTGGGAACGGGTGTCGGAGGAGCTTTTTCAGTGGCAGGTCTAGATCCAGATTCTTTTCCAAACTCGGGTGAGATTGGTCATATGAAAATTGTTGCAAATGGACGGGAATGCTCATGCTCCAGTAGGGGATGCCTTGAGGCATATACATCTGGATCTGCAATCTTATCTCAAGCCAAACAAAAAATATCACCCGAAATACAATCTGTTCGTGAAGTATTCGATCTAGCGGGAAAGGATGACGAAAAAGCCAGTTTGATTGTGTCGGAAATGGCGCAAATGCTGGGCGTAGGCATTGCCAGTCTAATTAATATCTTGGGACTGGAATATATTTTTCTCGCGGGCCAGGTTGCAAAGTCGTCGTATATATTTATGCCGGATGTAATCAAGTCTGTTGAAGCTAACGTTTTCCTGGGGAAATTTAGGAACGTCAAAATCGAACAATCTTATGACATTGATAGGATCGCGCTTGTTGGTGGCGCGCGATTTGCTAAACGAAAGCTAAAAGAATGAGTATTTTGTATGATGCCGAAAAAAAGTTTGCTGCCCTTGACGTTCACAGTCCTCTCTATTTAAAAACAAAGACCAACCCATATGGCGGAGGTGATATTGGCGATATCTATCAGCTAATAGACGTTGCTTCATCCGCCGGTTTTAGTGTGATCGAATTTCTTCCAATTCAAGATACGGGCTATTCACCATCTCCATATATGGGGATCAGCGTTTTTTCTTACAACCCAATTCATTTGTCACTTGAGGGGATTGAAAGAACTGAAAGAATTATAGGACTAGAGCGAGCAAGAATCAGGAAGGTTAATTTGGGGGAAAAAGAGTCGATAGACTATAAGCAACTCTATCTGTTTAAATGTGCGATTTTAGAAGAGCTTTATGAAAGTTCTCACGAAGCAGCAAACATTAAAACTGATAAATTTTCAAGGGAAGAGCTTGCCTATGCCCTGTTCTCGGTTTTAAGAAAAAAATACGAAACAAAATGGATATATTGGCCAGAAGAGTACAAACAAGCGAATATTGATAAAATCTTACAAAATCATAAAGAACTAGAAGTTCAAGTGAAAATTATTTTATTTGCACAATCAATTTTAAGAAAGCAGTGGCAGAAAGTGGCTCTTTATGGCAAGAAAAAAGGTGTTGAAATTGCCCTTGAAAAACCAATCTATCCAATATTTGATAGTGCTGAAGTATGGGCAAACCAAGAGCTTTTTTATCTAAATAGTGACGGGAGCCTACGTTATGAATCTGGATGCAACAACCCCCGCGATCCGTTCGGACCGCAAAGGTGGGGTCACGCCGTATATCAGTTTAATGAGAAGCCACAAGAGACAACGGAATATTTTCTGAAATCAATAAAGTTTTTAAGTAGATTTTCCAAAGTTATAAAGCTAGATCACACCCTGGCTTTAATTTGGAAATATTATATTATCGACACTAAAAATGGTCGGGGCAAGCGAGTCTCGCCACTTGGCGAAAAGTTATTCAGTGCCCTTAGAAAGAGCTTTCCGGATATATTCTTCATTGCCGAGGACGTAGGGTATATAAACGAAAAAATGATAGATAAACCACTTAAGAAATTTTCGGTTGCTGGTATGCGCTGTCTCCACTGGACAAACAGATTAAAATACACCCAAATACATAAATATCCGAGATTGACGGTTGCAGTGGCATCGTATGCAAATACTCTGAGTTTGCCGGCATGGCTTAGGGTTATAACAAAGAAAGAAAAAAAGATATTTTTGTCACAAATAAAGGATAAGAGAGATCGCAAAAAAGGCATCTGGTCTTACATAGAATTAATTTTTGAATCAAATGCCATTCTTGCTTCAGTCTCTCTTCGCGATTTAGTATTCGATTTGCGTCGTTACAACCATGCTGGTGTGAAAAATTTTCGCAACTGGAAATTCCGCTCTCCGTTATATCTTGAAAAGACAGATTTTAGCAAAATATCCAACATAATATCTTTTTCAAGAAGAAAGTAATCTTTCGTGAAAACTTATTTAGACTCAAGTAGCTTTTTGTAGAGATCTTCAAAATAATCTTCAAGCATTCTGCTGGTACCAAAATTCTCGGTAACTAGGGCGCGCCCGGTGTTCATCTTCTCGAGCCAGGTTGGATCGTATTTTCCTGGTCCTGCGCGATAAAAGTCTGGCACAATCTTGTTTTCCAAAGTATCTAGTATACTGAAGTTTATCTTTTTATCGTCCAGTGCCCAGCCAATCTTCTCCAACCCTACTTCGGCTAGCCATCCATCCTTTGTTGAGCAAACGAGTGTTCCATTTAATGCTGCTTTCATTGTCGAAGTGCCACAAGCTTCCCAGCCAACAACGGGAGTGTTTAACCAAACATCGACTCCACCTATCAATTTTCTTGCCAGATCTGGCGAATAGTTATTGAAGTAGGTGAGATTGTCTGCTAGTTCTTTTGTCGCGTATCCTTTTATTTTAGTTATTATCTCTTGACAGGCTGCATCGTTTGAATGTGCAATACCGGATATAATGATGCGAATCGTTTTTCCAGGGTTATTAACCAATCTCTCTAATCTTTTAATATCTTCAAAAAGCGCAAGAGGCCTTTTGTACGATACGATTCGCTTAGCCCAGCAAATAATTAAGTCATTTTCATTCCAATTGCTATTTGAGATTTTATTAATAATTGCAATCAGCTCTCGCTTATTTTCCATGTGTGACGTTACAATGTTTTCACCATCAGATTTGTCCCAAGTAGGCAAGTGGATACCGTTAGTTACTGCGTCAATTTGAAACTCAGGCCATATTGCCCGTGCTTCATCAGCATGTATTTTGCTTACGCAGTTTATTTTCCCGGCGATACTTAAAGCCAGCATGGTTAGCGAAAAAACCTTTTTGCCAGAGACATGCCCATAAATTATTAGATTTTTGTATTCAAATCCACTGGAAGCAAGATACCTAGAAAGATACTTTTTGACATCGTCTTGCATAAATGCGTCGTTACCAGCTGCTACAAGAGTATGGTTTGTGTAAACTATCTTTTTCGAAGCCGCTTTCAGAGCATCTTTTTGGTTTAAACTCTCCGTCTTCATAAGATTTGCCGCAACCTCAAAAGCAAGAAGTGCAGAATAACTATCGTTCATGTGGTATATCGATGGCTTTATACCAAGAGCATCCAGAAGTTTCACTCCGCCAATTCCCAGGACCATCTCTTGCATAAAACGAGTATTCTGATCGGCGACGTATAGGTGCTCTGTGATTCTTGATTCAGCTGGTTCATTTTCCTCTACATCCGTTGTCAAAAAATAAATCGGAACGGTACCCTTATCCCATATGTATGCTTTTACCACTACGTCTTTTGGTACACATGGCACGACGATAGATATCTTCTCTCCGTTTTTATCAAGTGCCGGTTTAAGTCCAGACTCTTCAGGTGTACACTTCGTATTTGATCCTAGTTCTACGTTGCAATACCCTTTGTGATAGAAAAGTCCTATTCCAATCATCGGGAAGCCTTGGTCGTGAGCTTCTCGAACTGTGTCGGCAGCCAAGACACCCAGGCCCCCAGCCATCGCCATATTATCTAGCGCATACTCGGCGCAAAAGTATGCCACTGGGTTCGATGAAAGTTGCTGGTATTTTTCAATTTTATTTTGCATGTTTGTATAGTTATTTAAGTTATTCTTAAGATCATCATAACAAAATTTTATTATTAGAACGATGAAATGTAGGACCACCTATGGTAAAATGCTAGATAAGGAGGGCTCTGAGCTATCAGGACTTAGATGTATTAAAGGGCAGGGCACACCCATTGGGTGCGACACCAGACAAAGATGGTGTTAATTTCTCTGTGTTTTCAGAGAATGCTTCTTCTGTCGAGTTGCTTCTTTTTGAAAGCCACACGAGTGTCGAGCCATTTAAGACAATACTTCTCGATCACAAAAAAAACAATACTTTTCACTTCTGGCATATCTATGTAAAAGGTTTAAAGCCGGGTATTGCTTATGCCTACAGAGTTAGTGGGTCTCAAGAAACAAGCGAGTATGGTCATCGTTTTAATCGAAACAAAGTTCTCATCGATCCGTATTCGAAAGCAAATACAAGCGCCCTTTGGCAAAGAGAGGGGGCGATTGATGGCGCCGACAATGTTAAAACATCGATGCGATCAGTCGTTGTTGATATTGATAATTATGATTGGGAGGATGATAAGCCTCTCAATCGTCCGATGAGTGAAACAATTATTTATGAAATGCATGTTGGCGGGTTCACTAAATCACATACTTCCAGATGCCGCTATCGCGGGAAGTTTTTGGGTTTAATTGAGAAAATACCATATCTTAAAAATATGGGAATTACAGCAGTTGAATTGATGCCGGTTTTCGACTTTGACTCAAGCGAAGTATATTCAGAAAATTCAACATTAAAACCTCTTAAGAATTATTGGGGTTATGGGACAATAGGGTACTATGCCCCAGAGAGCTCGTACACAGTTTCGCCGTTTGAGGGTTCGCAAATTCGTGAATTTCGGGACATGGTTAAAGCTCTTCATCGCGCTGGGATCGAAGTAATTTTAGATGTCGTCTTTGGATACACGGGAGAGGGTGATCACAATGGCCCAGTGTTGAGTTTCAAGGGTTTGGATAATAGCGTTTATTATCTCTTATCCCAAGAAGACAAACAGTATTATTTAAATTTGTCGGGATGTGGCAACACGTTAAATTGTAACCATCCGATTGTCGGCAAGTTCATTACGGATTGCCTTGAATTTTGGGTCAAACAGATGCACGTCGATGGTTTTCGCTTTGATGAAGGATCGATTTTGTCGCGCGGCGAAGATGGCGCACCGCTAAAATATCCACCGGTTCTTTGGAATATTGAACTTTCACCTGCACTGTCAAAGACGAAAATTATTGCTGAGGCCTGGGACGCTGCGGGACTCTATCAGGTCGGATATTTTCCCGGATACCGCTACGCTGAATGGAACGGTCGTTTTCGTGATGATATTAGAAGATTTGTCAGGGGAGATTCAGGCATGACTGGGCAAGTAGCCCAAAGAATCACCGGAAGTCCTGATCTTTATCAGTCGGCTGGTCGGCCTCCTGCGAATTCTGTTAATTTCGTGACATGTCACGATGGTTTCACAATGAATGATCTCGTGAGCTATAACGATAAGCACAATGAAGAAAATGGCCATAATAATACAGATGGATTAAATGATAATCTTAGTTCAAATTATGGCGTAGAGGGTCCAACAAAAGATCAAACAATAGAGAAATTTAGAGAAAGACAGATTAAAAACTTCTTTATTATTTTACTTTTTTCTAGAGGAACACCGATGATTTCGATGGGGGACGAAGTTAGAAGGACACAGCATGGTAATAATAATGCCTACAGACAAGATAGTGAAACTAGTTGGTTTGACTGGGGTCTTGTTGCAAAGAATCGCAGGATGCACAATTTTATAATTGAACTGATCGATTTTCGAAAGTCACACACTAGACTGAGAGAAAACCAATTTTTTACAGGAGAGAAAAACACAAGAGGGATACCAGATATTTCATTTCATGGGTGCGAGCTCTACAATCCCGGGTTTAACGATCAGGGCTCACGAGTTTTAGCTTTTACAATTGGAGGGAAGGATGATGAAGATATCCACGTGATGATGAATATGGACTCAAGTGATCTAGATTTTGAAATTCCACCATGTAAAGGAAGGGAGTGGCGAGTTATTTTTGACACTTTTTGTGAAGTAAATAAAGGAAAGAGGGAGGGTAAAACTCTAAGTGACAAGGTGACTGTTTCGTCACACAGCGTTGTTGTTCTGGTGTCGAGATAGTGTTAATATTTAATGAATAGCCCTATGACACAGGGTTGTTTGGCCTTGAAAAACAAAGAGGGATGCCAATGGCCAGCTTCGGACAGATAATAAATCGATCTTTCAAGCGGACGATATCAAGTCTTCGTCGTGTTTTTCTGTATGAACAGAACTTGTCAAAACCAAAGAAACCGGAAAAAGACAAAATACTAATGTTTGGCTGGGAATTACCGCCATTCAATAGTGGCGGACTAGGTGTGGCTTGTTTTGAACTGGCACGTACACTCGCTGACCGTGGCGTTGATATAACATTTGTCCTACCAAGGTCGAAAAAAATCTCCGCTCCATTTGTAAAATTACTTTTTGCTCAATCAGGGGGAAGTATGAAAGTAGAGGAAGTAAAAAGCCGACTTTATCCATATGCGAGAAAATTGGACTCAAAAAATATCACACTTGAAAGTGGCGAAGATGACGGACGCTATGATCGCGAGTTAATCAGAGAAGTAAAACGCTATGGAAAGCTTGCGGGGAAAATTGCGCTGAAAGAAAACTTCTCTGTTATACACGCACATGATTGGCTTTCATTCCCAGCTGGTCTCGAGGCAAAAAAGGTGAGCGGTAAACCGCTGGTTGTCCATGTTCATGCAACGGAGTATGACCGATCTGGAGAGAATGTCGATCCACAGGTTTTTGAAATTGAAAAAGCAGGGCTACAAAAAGCTGATCATATTATTGCTGTTTCGAACTTGACTAAAAAGACCTTGATCAAGTATTACGGGGTGAAATCAGGGGTGATTACAGTTGCGCATAACGGTATTAATAAAAAAGAGTCTCCGAAGTCGCTTGAAAAAATGTTCGAACCATTTAAAAAAAGTGGCCACAAGGTGGTTTTGTTTCTGGGACGTCTCACTATGCAAAAAGGACCTGATTATTTCCTCAAAGCTGCGCAAAAGGTCGCCCAAATATATCCGAAAACAATTTTTGTAGTTGCCGGAACTGGTGATATGGAAAGACGCATCATAGAACAGGGAGCAGACCTTGGTATTTCTGACAAAGTGTTCTTTACGGGGTTTGTCAAAGATGAATCGCTGGACAAAATTTATTCTAGCTCCGATTTGTTTGTAATGCCTTCGGTGTCTGAGCCGTTTGGAATTGTAGCTCTGGAGGCAATCGCAAATAAAACACCGACAATTATTTCAAAACAATCTGGCGCCTCAGAAGTTTTAAGCCACACGCTCAAAGTTGACTTTTGGGATACAGATGAAATGGCTAACAAGATTTGCGCTGTGCTAAACAATCCTTCGCTAAGTCGATGTTTAAAAGAACATGGCCAGATCGAAGCTGAGAAAAATTCATGGGATAATACAGCTCAAAAGTGTCTTGGTGTTTATCATGATCTGCCCAAGGTAATAAGAAAAGCCTGATATTGACTAGAAAGACCTAGACGAATATGGTTTTTTATGTGTAAACATTTTATTATTCTACTATGTCATCGATTTGTTTCTATTTTCAGGTCCATCAACCGTTAAGATTAAAAAGATTCAGTGTTTTTGATATTGGAAAAGGAGAGAGCTATTTCTCGGAAGGATCAGATGATGCGCTGGATAATCTGAAAATTCTCAAAAAAGTTGCACAAAAGTGTTATCTTCCTGCTAACAAAACTTTTCTTGAACTTCTCCAAAAACATCCCGAGTTTAAGATTTCCTTCTCAATTTCCGGGGTGTTTATCGATCAACTCGAAAGCGACATGCCCGAAGTCTTAGAATCTTTCAAGGATTTAGTCAAAACTGGTCGTGTTGAACTGCTTTGTGAGACATACTATCACTCTCTTTCGTTTATCTACTCAAGAGATGAATTTGTTCGTCAAGTTGAACTCCATCGTAAGAAAATGAAAAATATATTTGGATTTGAACCAAGGGTTTTTCGAAACACCGAGCTTATTTACAACAATCACTTAGCACAGGAAGTCGAAAAGTTGGGATTTAAAGGCATACTACTTGAGGGAGCGGACCATATATTAGGAGAAAAGAGTCCAAACTTTGTTTATAGAGCAAAGGGGACCAATGATGTAAAATTACTTTTGCGCAATTATAAACTTTCGGACGATATCTCTTTTCGATTTTCAACCCACGATTGGGAAGAGTTTCCCCTTGACGCTGGAAAATTTTCCACCTGGGCGTCGGCGGTAAACGGTTCGGGGGATGTTATTAATCTATTTATGGATTATGAAACATTTGGCGAGCACCAGTGGGAGTCAACCGGGATATTCAATTTTTTGAATGATTTGCCAGCAGCACTTCTTAAGCATCCAGACAATAACTTTGTCACTCCAAGTGAAGCGATTGAGAGGTATCAACCGCGAGAAGAGGTAGATGTTGAAAATTTTGCATCATGGGCGGACGTGGAAAGAGATCTTTCGGCATGGCTCTCAAACCCGATGCAACATGATGCGATGAAAAAGCTATATGAACTTGAAAAGAGGGTTATAGCATCAGAAGATATGGAGCTGATCCTAGACTGGAGGCGGCTGCAAACTTCTGACCATTTTTACTATATGTGTACCAAGTGGTTTGCGGATGGTGATGTCCATAAATACTTCAATCCATACGATTCTCCCTATGAAGCATTTATCTCATATATGAATGTACTAGGCGACCTAAAATTGCGTTTAAAAACAACATCTAAAAAAAATAAATCTGTGAAAATTTCGAACCAAACACGCAAAGGAGCGAAAAATGATTCAAAAGCTAGAAAATAGAAAAATTGTAGTTATTTCAGGAGTATTATTAGTTATCGGAATCACTGTCCTAATAGTTGCTCGAGTTAACGAAGACACATGGATTAAGGACGGGAGTGGCAATTGGGTAATGCATGGCAATCCGGCAATACAAGACTTTGAGTCTTGTGCCAGAAAATATCCGATTATGGAGACATATCCTGAGCGATGCCAGATTCCGAATGGGCCGACTTTTGTCAAACAATATTGATTATTGTCGAAGCTTTATGCCCAAACAATTCAGAAACCTCCTCTTTGATAAAAAACAGTTCATACAGCGCAAATTTTTGTAAACTAAGTAAACGGTTGACAATTCAATTGTTTAGTTGGATGATTTACTTAACTATATAACTTCTATGGAGGGGGACATGATATCTCTGTTTAAGAACGTGGTTGTAGCAAGCATGATTTTCTTAGTATTAGCTATTTGCCCTAACTTTGTGAGCTCGCAGAAAGCACTTGCTGCTACATGGGAGCAGATTGGAACTGGTGGATTCGGGGTGGGAGCGACAAACTTAACCTTGGTCAGTTTGGTTGAATTCAATGACGTACTCTATGGTTCAGCTGGGAATGTAGCGACGGGTGTTCAGATTTTCAAATCGACAGACGGTCAGACTTGGACGCAGACAAACACAAGCGGTTTTGGTTCGGCGGCAAATCTTGATGCAATCCTAACGGTTTATAATTCTGCACTATATGCAACAACAGATCAAATTGCAGGACCAGCGGAAGTTTGGAAAACTACTGATGGAATCACCTGGGTTCAGGTTGGAACAGCTGGACTCGGTGATGTTAACAACAAGGGAATTATTGGAGCTACCGTCTTTAACGGCAAATTATATCTCGGTACTTCAAACACGGTTACAAACGCAGAAGTTTTTAGTATCGACGCAAACGGTGTTATAACCAAAGTAAATCTAGATGGATTTGACGGTACTACCAATATCGAGGCTTGGTCCTTAAAAGAATACAACGGTGTTCTCTATGCTGGTACCAATAACCCTGTGACAGGGGCGGAGCTCTGGAAAACGATAAACGGAACATCTTGGACAAAGGTCATGGATGGTGGATTTGGTGACGTGACTAATATTAGAATAAATTCTCTCTTCACATTTGGCGGAGAGTTATATGCTGGAACTTTAAATCAAACAACAGGTACGGAAGTTTGGCGTACTACAACCAGCGATACTGCATGGGAGCAAGCAAATACAGACGGGTTTGGCGATACTGATAATACATGGACAGGTGATACTGTGGCGGTAATAAACGGAGTGATATATCTTGGAACTAGAAACGACACAGATGGGGCAAGGTTGTTTATTTCAACAAATGGAACGACTTGGACACAGGAAGGATCGGATGGCTTTGGTGATGTAGGTAACTACGCCATTTACGCCATGACTTTTAACGGACGAGTCTATATCGGGTTTTCAAATGGAATAACTGGGGCGGAAGTTTGGCGTACGGGGGCCATGGCCACATTGTCTATTTCGACTACTAGTCTATCCGAGGGAACAGTTAATAGTGCATATTCCCAAACTCTAGCGACCGAGAATGGGACAACACCAATCACATTCAGTTCAAGCGGCAGTTTGCCTGATGGTTTGACTTTAAATAGCTCAACAGGCGAAATATCTGGCACACCAACCAAGGATGGAACCTTCAGTTTTACGGTTACGGCATCAGATATGGGAAGTCCTCAGCAGACTGCAACTCGCGACCTATCAATTAAAATAAACGCGCTCCCCGTTACCTTGCCTGAAACCGGGATGGATAAGTATCTTGGTTGGGCAATTGGCCTGATCTAGTATCGCATCAAAACTATTACATCCAACCTGATGAACGATTGAAATATTTGTGTTTTTAGTGTAAATTTTAAGGTGAAATAAACTAATTTGGCAATATTATGGTAGCCGATTTTGAGGGTGGCGTAAGAGAGTATGTAATCAAGCTTCCTCAGCACACAAAATTTGAGATCCGATCTTTCAATGAGTTCCTCAAAACTGTATCCAAGATTCTTAAAAACGTTCCCTTTGCGTTCACTTTGAATATGGTTGGAAAAAGAATATTTTATTCTTTGCAATTGCCTCAATCGCACTATTCAATCATGGAGAACCAGCTTTACTCAATATTTCCGAAAATTGAAATTACCGAGACAAATCGAAATATTGCTTCAATGGAGACGAGTGGTGCGGCTCGAGCGATTGTAAAGCTTAAACACGGCGATCACTATCCATTTTTAACCTACGAAAACCTCGAAGGATCATTTTTATCGGACATTTTTAACCAATTCAATCGTCTCTCGGCGAATGAAACATTTTTCTACCAGCTTAAAATTATGCCAGTTGACTATAATAGAACTGGCTTTTCAATCAAGCGCTCTCTAAATCTTTCGGCCAAGAGTCTCAAAGACAGAGTAAATATTGTCGAAAGTATGCTTTCCAAGAAAGCCTCTCAGGAGGTACGTGGACGCGCCTATCAGGCGGCACTAGAAAAAAATAGACAGCCACTCTTCTTGACCGAAATAAACATGATTCTGTTTTCTGACAGCTATGACTTGGCGAGGGCGAAACTTGAACCAATTGCACAGGTATTTACCAAGCTTGAAAGCGATTTCAACGAGTTTCGCTATGATGTCAGGCCTATTACACCTGCTGATTTAATAGAAATGAGTTCACTCTCGTTTACCAAGAACAGCAAAATTTCCCTCCATCTGACAGCGGAAGAAATTAGTACGGTATATCATTTTCCACTGGATTCAGACACAGTCCCAAATCTTTTTAAGATTATGGCACCGACATCCGAGCCACCGCTTGGACTTCCAACGCCTGACAGTACGCCCCCAGAAGAGCTTTGTCTTTTTGCTCAAACAAACTATCGCAATGTAAAAGAAGCTTTTGGTATAAAGCGAAGAGACCGTGCTCGCCATATGTACACAATCGGGAAGTCTGGTTCAGGAAAATCAAAAATGATGGAACTGATGATTAAAAACGATATGGAAAGTGGGCATGGTGTTTGTGTCATCGATCCTCACGGTGACTTGATTGAAAACGTCATTCCTTATGTTCCCGAATCAAGAATAAAGGACGTCATTTTTTTCAATCCAGCTGACGAGCAATATCCGATCGCTTTTAACCCAATTGAAAAAGTTGAACGTGCCTATCGGCAGCAAGTAGCAACAGGATTAATTGAAGTTTTCAAAAAGATTTTTGGTGCTAACTGGACACCGAGACTTGAGCACGTTTTGCGTATGACATTACTCGCACTGTTGGATGCACCGAAAGCTTCAGTTATGTCTATTCTTCTTATTCTAACTGATAGAGAGTATCGCCAAGAAATTATCAAATCTATCGACGACCAAGTGGTAAAGAACTTCTGGACAAATGAATTCGCCGGATGGAGCGAAAAATTTGATTCTGAAGCAATTATGCCGATTCTAAATAAGATTGGCCAGTTTGTATCTAACTCACTTATTCGAAACATTGTTGGCCAGGAAGAGAATAAGGTCAGGTTAAAAGAGATAATGGATACTAAGAAGATTCTATTGGTAAAATTGCCCAAGGGTATCCTGGGTGAGGAAAACGTATCGCTTTTGGGAGCGATGCTTATTACCAGAATTTATCAAACCGCTCTTGCTCGAGCAGATATTGCTGAAAATGAGCGCGTTCCGTTCTATCTGTATGTCGATGAGTTCCAAAACTTTGCAACAGAGTCTTTTGCCAATATCCTATCTGAATCTAGAAAATATAAGCTGTCCTTATCGATGGCGCATCAGTATGTATCTCAACTTTCAGAAGTTGTTCGAAAAACGGTCTTTGGCAATGTCGGATCAATCATTGCGTTCAGAGTCGGTCCAGAAGACGCAGCACTTTTAGAGAAAGAGTTTGAGCCGAAATTCAAAGCAATTGACATTACAAATCTGGGTGTACGCGAAATTTACCTTAAGCTCTCTATTGACGATGATATTAAAGAGGCTTTTTCAGCTCGAACTCTAGATGTACCAGAAGCTACACAAAACTTTAAAGAGCAGATCGTTGAATATTCGAGAAGCGCTTATTGCCATAATCGGGATGAAGCTGAAAAAGAAATCCGCCGTGAAAAATCTAAAGAAATGGAAGTTTTGGATAAACTTAAAGACGAAAACTTTTCGGCACCGATTTTATAATAGAGTGTAGAATTCAGAATATAGGAGATAGTATGGAACAAAAAACATGTAAACAATGTGGCGAGAGTTTCGAAGTCACGGATGATGATTTGGCGTTTTTGGAAAAAATAAGCCCCGTATTGAATGGCAAGGTTTGTAAAGTTGACAGTCCGAGACTTTGCCACCATTGCAGACAAATTAGAAGGTATTCTTGGAGAAACGAAAGAAATCTCTACAAGCGAAAATGTGATTTAACAGGCGATGAGATAATTTCGGTTTATTCACCCGATAAGCCATTCAAAGTTTATAGTACTTCTGCCTTCAAATCGGACAAATGGGATCCGATGAGCTATGGCGTAAATTATAATTTTGAAAGAGGATTTTTTGATCAGTACGCGGATTTTATGAAAACTGTGCCAAGACAAGCTAATAATGCGGTGTTCAACGAAAACTGTGACTACTGCAATCAGGCTTGGCACTCTAAGGATTCTTACATGAGTTTCAACCTCGGTTATGGCGAAAAATGTTTCCATTGCAACGAATCATTCTATGTTAAAGACTGTGTTGATACTTTCGATGTTCGAAATTGTGAATATTGCTATAATGCCTATGATTGTGATCGCTGCCACAACTCAAAGTTTTTGGACCACTGTAAAGATTGTAGTGAATCCAATTTTTCTTATGACTGTAATGGTTGCCAGAATGTTACGCTCTGCTCGAACCTTAGAAATAAGCAGTATTTTTTTAGAAATAAGAAGATGACAGAGGAGGAATACTTTACTGCTTTTGAGGAATTAAAGTTGCACACGCGATCAGGACAAGAGAAGGCAAAAAAAGAATTTTTAGAGGTAAAAAAACAATCTCTGCATAAGTGTGATCATAATATAAAAACAGAAAATTGTAGCGGCGACTACATAATAGAATCGAAAAACTGTAAGGAATGCTTTAATGTTTTCAAGAGCGAAGATTGCTTGAGAGTCTGCAATAGTGATGATTCCGGTAAAGATTGTCGCGATCTTAACTATACTGCAGAGATGGAACTCTGTTACGAAGGAACTAGTATATCTGGTTATAAAAATATATTCTGTGTTTTTATTCCTTATGGGGAAAATAACTATTATTGTAATTTTTGCGAAAATTGCAAAAATTGTTTTGCCTGCATCGGACTAAATAGAAAAGAGTATTGTATTTTCAATAAGCAATATTCAAAAGAAGAGTTTGAATCACTTTTTGCCAAAATTATCGAAAGTATGAAGGGCCGTGATGAATGGGGTGAATTATTTCCATCGAGTATCTCAATATTTGCCTATAATGAATCGGTTGCCAACGATTATCATCCAAAAACTAAAGAAGAAGCAGAAAAATTTGGTGCTTATTGGCAAGAAAATAATTACGATAGCCAGTTTTCTGGAGATTTTTATGAACCAAAAGACGACATCAACGAGTATAAAGATGAAAGCGAGAGGACTAAGCTTTTAGCCGGAGTTATCAAATGTAAGATTACGGGTAAGCCGTTTAAACTAGCGCCACAAGAAGTGTTGTATTATATTAAACAGCAGATACCTATACCGACGACCCATTACGGGGAAAGGTTCAGAGAGTTATTCTCACTTAGGAATCCGAGACAGCTTTTTGAGAGACAGTGCGTCTGCGAAGAGTCCGACCATAACCATTCCGGTCGTTGCCAAAATGAATTTGAAACAACCTACGCACCAAATCGGCAAGAAAAAGTGTATTGTGAAAAATGCTACCAACAAAGAGTAATATAAGAATAGCATTTTTTACCCTGAGTGAGCGAAGCGAGCCGAATGGGTGAAGGTTGTTACCAAAAATCAATTTTCTAAAGGAGCGATATGGCAGAGCAAAAAAATTGCATGCAGTGTAAGAAGGAATTTTTAGTTACAGACACGGATCTGGCACATTTTGATAAAATATCCCCAACTTTTAATGGGCAAAAAATTCCGATTCCCGCTCCAACGCTTTGTCCGCATTGCCGATGGCAAAGACGTATCGCGTGGCGTAACGAATATATTCTTTACAAACGTAAGTGTGATTTAACGGGCAGAGATATGGTCTCAAGGCATCATGCAGACACACCGTTCCCTGTTTATTATGTTGAAGATTGGAAGTCGGACAAATGGAATCCGCTTGACTATGGGCAAGACTTTGACCCAGGCAGGCCATTTTATGAGCAGTTCGGTGAACTTATCAATAAGGTCCCGCGTCAGCATGCATTGGTTGATCCATCACTTGATCAAAATAGCGAATATACCAATTGCGCTGGTTTTTCTAAAAATTGCTATATGATATTCGAATCGGATCGAAATGAAGAGTGCTATTATTCACGGGGTATGACGGATAACAAAGACTGCGTTGACTGTATAAGAAGTAATGAGTCTGAGCTTTGCTATGAAGGGGTCGACATTAATAAATGCTACCAGTGTTTTTACGTTCAAGATTCAGAGAATTGCAATGAATGTTATTTCTCTTCAAACCTAATCGGATGCAAATATTGTTTTGGATGTGATGGTTTGACCCAAAAAGAATATTATCTTTACAACGAAAACGTTGGCAAGGAGAAGTGGGAAGAGTTCATGAAGTCCGTGAAACTAACAGAATCAAGCGTTAAGGAATATCGAAACAAACACGAAGAAATCAGGCTAAAAACTCCAAAAAGGCATGCTAAAGTTATCAAATGCGAGAACTCTCATGGTGATCATCTTAATAACTGCAAAAATTCGCATTTTTGTTTTGACAGCCAAAAACTCGAGGATTGTGGATACTGTTTTGAAGTTCCAAACGACTCAAAAGATGCATATGATTATTCGACATTTGGCCTAACGACAAACCTAATCTACGAATGTAACTCTTGCGGATACAACGCATATAATATTTTATTCTCAAATGACACATGGAACTCGGTTCGTGATTGTATATGTTGCGACAATGTACAATCATCAAAAAATTGCTTTGGATGCGTTGGCTTAAAACGCCAAGAATATTGCATCCTAAACAAAAAGTATAGCCCTGAGGAATACGAGAAAAAAGTTGCCGAGATTATCACTAAAATGAAAGAAGATGGTGAATGGGGTGAATACATGCCGATGAGTATCTCGCCATTTGCCTACAACGAAACGTTGGTCAATGACTATTTTCCGCTTGATAAAGCTGGAGTTGAATCTCTTGGGGCCAAATGGAGAGAGGACACGCGTCTCCTTCAGTACGACGGCCCATTCTATACCCCGAAAGAATCAATCGACCAGTACAAAGATTCTGACTCTGATCGCCAGGCCTTGCTAGCAGGTGTTCTAAAATGCAGCGTTACTGGTAAGCCATATAAAATCACACCACAGGAGCTGGCATTTTACATTAAATACGGTTTGCCAATACCAACGATTTCGTTTGAAGCCCGCCACAAAGCGAGAATTGCTAAAAGAAATCCGATGAATCTATGGGATCGTCATTGTGATTGCGAGGACTCGTCCCATGGCCACGGTGCACGATGCGAAAATAACTTTGAGTCCACCTATTCGCCCGAAAGGCCGTATAAAGTGTATTGTGAAAAATGTTACCAACAAATAATATGAAAACATTTTTCACTCTGAGTTTGTCGAAGAGCGAATCGTGCTATCAAAAAGTCATATAGGAGAAGTAATGTCAGAACAAAAAAACTGTAAACAATGCTCAAAAGGATTTGTTGTAGAAAATGAAGATCTAGAATTTTATAAAAATATCTCTCCTCAATTCGGTGATAAAACGTATTTATGGCCTGCACCGACTTTGTGTTCTAGCTGTCGCGCAATGAGGCGACAAGCATGGCGCAACGAGCGAAATTTATACAAGACAAAGTGCGCTAAGTCGGGAAAAGACATTATAAGTATCTATTCGCCTGATAAAACAGAATATAAAGTTTACTCTCTCGACGAATGGTGGAAGGATGATTGGGATGCTACACAATACGCAATAGAATATGATTTTACGAAAAAATTCTTCGATCAGTTTGATGAAATGCTCAAGGCTGTACCGCGTCTCTCGCTTTTTAACACCCAAACCCAAAACTGCGACTATGTAAATTATACGGCCGAGTGCAAGGACTGTTATATGTCTTCAGTTATTTATTATGGTTGTGAAAAAGTTCATTATTCGTATTTAACCTACTCCTCAAAAAATTGCGTTGACGTTGGCTTTTGCGATAAAGTCGAGAACTGTTATGAGCTGGTCAGCAGTAACGGCTGTTACGGATGTAAATACTCAAACCGGTTAACAAACTGCCGCGATTGTTATTTTTCACAGGATTTAACTGGTTGTTCAGACTGCATTTTGTCAAATAACTTAAATCGGAAACAGTATTATATTCGAAATAAGCAATTGTCCAAGGAAGAATATGAGCAGGAACTTAAAAACATTAATCCTGGATCCCAAGGTAAGGTCAAGGAATTGTTGGAGGAATATGAAGAGCTTCGGAAGAGTGCTGTTGTTAAATTCGCAAATTTGATGCAATGCGAAGATTGTGAAGGTGATAATTTAATTAATTGCCGAAATGTTAAGAAATGTTTTAGTTCTGTGAGGGTAGAAAATAGCCGATATTGTTTTGATCAAGAAGAAGGAAAAAATATTTACGACAGTGAGGGCGGTTCGTTTGAATGGGCGCTGGAGACTAATCATACTGGCTTTGGTTCAAATTTTATTGCTACATCAGGAGTATTGAGCTCGAGTAATATGTACTATAGCGAAAACTGCCATAACTGCCGCGATTGTTTTGGTTGTGTTGGATTGAAGCATAAGCAATACTGCGTTTTGAATAAACAATACTCAAAGGAAGAATACGAAAATTTGGTCGGTAAAATCATCGACAAAATGATTGTCGATGGTGAATGGGGCGAATTCTTTCCACTATCGTTAAGCCCGTTTGGTTTTAACGAGACGCTGGCATTTGACTTCTTCCCAAAAATAAAAGAAGAAGCACTGATGCTTGGTGCCAAATGGCAAGACAATGATTATTCGCTGAAGTATGACGGACCGTTTTACGAGCCTAAAGATAATATCAAAGACTATATTGAAAATGAGCAAGAAAGGCAGAATTTATTGTCAGGGATTTTGCAATGTGAGACGTCTGGCAAGCCGTTTAAGATTGTCCCGCAGGAGCTGGCCTTTTATATCGAGCAAGGCGTCCCAATCCCGCGAAAACACTACGACGTTCGTTATAAAGAGCGGTTCATTATGCGAAATCCGAAAGTCCTGCATCACCGCCAGTGTATGTGTGAAGAGTTGGAGCATGGACATGAAAGCAAGTGTCCCGTCGAGTTCGAAACCACCTATGCTCCCGATCGGCCAGAGCGAGTTTACTGTGAGCAGTGTTATCAAAAATCAGTAGTTTAGTAATTAAACAATTGGTCAATTAAACAATTATGGAAGATAAAACTTGCAAGCAGTGCAAAGCCGAGTTCGTGATTGAGGACGTAGACTTAGCATTCTACAAAAAAATCTCCCCGACCTTTGCCGGCAAGGCTTTTGAAATTCCTGCGCCGACACTGTGTCCAGAGTGCCGCGAAATAAGACGACAACTTATTCGCAACGAACGGTCTTTATATCGCCGTAAGTCAGACAAGTCTGGCAAGGAAATCATCTCATCATTTTCCTCTGATAAAAAAGATGTTACTGTCTATTCTTCCGATGAATGGTGGGCGGATGATTGGGATGCTGTAAAATATGGGCGAGAATTTGATTTTAGTCTCCCATTTTTTGAGCAATTTTACGAACTGTATAAAGATGTACCCAAGCTTGCGCTTAGCAATACCAACAATGAGAATACTGAATTTGGCAACTATATTGACGGGGTCAAAGACTGCTATATGTCGTTCGTCTGCTATTTTGGAAGTGAAAAAGTTCTGTATTCCTATGTTGCATATACCGATCGAAACTGCATGGATTTGTCTTTCTGTGAGGAGTGTGAGAATTGCTATGAATTGACCAGCTCAACAAAAAATTATGAATGCAGTCATTGCTTCAATATCCATAACAGCAGGAATTGCCAATATTCAGTTGATTTAATTGGTTGCACCGATTGCCTTTTTTGCAGAAACTTAAGACATAAACAGTACTGCATCGAAAACAAGCAATATTCGAAAGAAGAATATTTTGAAAAACTAAAAAGCTATGATTTTGGATCTTACTACAAGGTACGAGAGTATAACAAGAAATTTAGCGAAATTAGACAAAGTTCAATCGTTAAATTTGCTAACATGGTTAACTGCGAGGACTGCACCGGTGACGATCTGGTAAACTCTAAAAATGCGGTAAATTGCTATGGCTGTAACGATGTCCAAGACTCGAAATATACCTATCGGGCAGTTCATATGAAAGATTGTATGGACTTTATGGGTGGCGGCTGTGAAAGGGTCTATGAAGGCAGCAACACGGGTTACGGGGTGGGTTTTTATTTCTGCGAACACACGCTAACCTGCAATAATATTTATTATTCTCGCCATTGTTTCAACTGCAATGACTGCTTTGGTTGTGTTGGTTTGAGGCAAAAACAGTATTGTATTTTTAACAAGCAATATTCCTCCAAAGAAGAATACGAAAAAGAAGTTGCGAAGATTATAGAGAACATGCAAAAGACAGGTGAGTGGGGAGAGATGTTTCCGATTAACATCACGATTTATGCATACAATGAAACAATTGCGAATGACTATTTTCCCAAGACTCGCGAAGAAGCAATTGCCTATGGTGCCAAGTGGCAAGACAATGATTACTCACTCCAGCATGACGGTGATTTTTATGAGCCAAAGGACAATATAGCTGATTACAAGAACGACGAGGCCGAGCGCCAAAAATTATTGGCCGGAGTCTTAAAGTGTGGGGTTTCTGGCAAACCATTCAAAATCATGCCACAAGAGTTAGCGTTTTATATTGAACATAATCTGCCCATAACGAGGAAACATTTTAACGTTCGTTTTAAGGAGAGATTTGATATGCGTAATCCACGCAAACTCTACAAACGCCAATGCATGTGTGAAGAAACGGATCACGATCATGACGGAAGATGCACCAACGAATTCGAAACCACCTATGCGCCGGATAGACCAGAAAAAGTTTATTGCGAAAACTGCTATCAGAAATCAATAATATGACTGATAAGCCATTAAACGAAATTAATAGAGCCTATTATCCGTTGATCGGACGTATTGCACTGATCAGCATCGGTTTGGACATATTGTTCTTTACGTTTTTTTTCTCCATTCAATCGTTTACTGGTGGAATAAATACTCTCTGGATTGCTGCATACATTGTCAAAATCGCAATATTCGTCTATTTCATAAGTTTGGCTGCATATCGCTGGACTAGTATTTATTATGATATTGAGCCAGAAAAGGGATTGCTAAAAAAGTATGTTGGGTTGTACTTTCCAAGTGAAACGTCATATAGCATGAAGAATCTTCATTCAGTAAGCTTCAAACAAAATCTAGTTGGCAAAGCGTTGAAGTATGGCGATTTAATTTTAGTTTTCACCAATCGCGAGGGTAACAAAGAAGAGCTAAGGATTGTAGAGGTTGTCGATCCGCAAACCTATAAGAACTTTTTTGATAAATATTTAATGAAATAACGAAGGTTATTATGTGTGGAGGCGTTGCCTTTAATTTTAGAAACATTCCCGAAGAAAAAATGCAAAAGTATTTTTCCAAGGAGGAACTTGAGGCATTTAAAAAAGTTGGCCAAGCACAGAGTTATTATTGGTCAAAAACTCCTGTTTTACCCTATGAAAAAGACGGTAAAATTGATCTTGTCGATTGGGGAAACAGATCTGACGATGATAAGCTTCCCAAAACCGGTTGGGCGAAAACAGAATCGATTGACGAAGGAAAATGGGCATATTTAAAACCGGAATTTGTTAAGATCCCTGTTGATAAAGGATATGAGAAGGGCAAGTGGTTTAAAGTCAGTGAAAATGGATTCAAAGGTGCTCTTATTGAAAAAAACAACAAAAAGCATTTGTATATGGTTACGAAGTTAGCGAATAAAAAATATTTGGAGGATTACAAACATGACCGACAGCCAGTTGAGCTTTGAAAAGTTAGCAATGCGTATCAGTATATTCGGAGCGATATTTATTGTATTTGTAGGATCCGCATTGCACTTTGTATATGGATGGTCTGGTAATAACTTTATAGTTGGACTATTTGCACCGATCAATGAAAGCCCATGGGAGCACATGAAGTTGGTTTTTACACCAATGTGTATTTTTGCCTTTGTCGAATACTTTTATCTTAAAAAAACAGCTAAAAATTATTGTTTTTCTCTTTTTTCAGCTCAAATCTATGCGATATTTTTAATTTTACTTGTGTTTTATTCTTATACTTCAGTTATAAAACACAGCATTTTAGCTGTTGATATCAGCTCATTTGTCATAGCTGTCATACTGGCAAGGATTGTTAGTCTAAAAATTATCATAAAGAAGATTGATTTTGGTCAAAGCCAGATCTATAGCTCAATTATGCTATTACTTATCGCTGGATTTTTCATACTGGCTACCATTAATCCTCCGCATATAAATGTATTTCAGGATCCAAACGATCTCACATACGGGATAAACAAACTCGAATAGATCTCAAGAGTTTCCCAAGTCTATACCTGATAATTATTTTATAATCCACAGATTATTTTGAGTTATCCACAGGGCAACATTTCAGTATATTCAACTACCCGAACAAAAATATGTAGCAAAAAGTGGTACCCGAACAAAGTTATATAATAAATAATGTAGTTATATAACACAACAATAGGGAGTATAATTATAGATATGAAAAAGACGATATTCACTCTATTAATGTGTTTTTTGGTTGTGGCAACTATATTTATAGCCTTGCTATTCAAAGAAAATTCAAAAATTGCATCACAAAACGTTGAAATCACGCAAAAGGTTTTGAGTCCAGTAATTTCAAAAACATTAACTCCCGAACCGGTTACAACTTTTGTATTTGCAGGAGACATGATGTTTGACCGGGCAGTCAATCATTATTTTAAAAAAAAGGGATTAACTAGTATTTTTGATAATTTTGATAAAACAATTACTTCCGACAAAGACATTAGATTTGCAAACCTCGAGGGGCCAATAAGCAGCGAAGCGATAATAGATGATATATCGCCAAACAATCTAATTTTCAATTTTCCTCCAGAAACAATCGAAGCGTTGAAGTCGATTAGAATTAACGGGGTTTCTCTTGCTAATAATCATACGTTAAATGCGGGGAGAGATGGTCTTGAAACAACAAAAAAATTGCTCAAAAGCGCAGACATTTTGTATTCGGGGGAACAAAGTATTTTTTCGACAGATAGCGTGTTGAAATATGACACGAAGGTACCGGTTAGTATAATTGCGGTTAATTTGCTAGAAAGCCCAGGGCAGGACAAAGTAATAGAAAAAATCAAAGAGGAAAAGACAGCGAACCGCTTTGTCGTTGTTTTTCCCCATTGGGGTAACGAATATGCCCTGGTGCACGCAAAAAGTCAAGAAGAGGCGGGACATTCATTTGTTGATGCCGGAGCGGATCTTGTTGTTGGTAGCCATCCGCATGTAGTTCAGGATATTGAGATTTACAAAGATAAAGCAATTATTTATTCACTCGGAAATTTTGTTTTTGATCAGACTTTTTCTAAGGACACGCAAATGGGCCTCGTTCTTACAGGTAAAATAATGAATGATAGCTTAGAGTTGTCATTTGTACCTACGAAACAGGTAGGACTTAAACCAGAAATGCAAAAAGAAAGCGAAAAAAATGCACTGCTGCAGAGAGTCTTGCCTATAGATGGTGGATATGAAAGCATGGGTGATGATACAATTAAGCTTAAGAGATAAATAAATGAGCAAAAAAAAGAGGGGAATAAAGAACATCCGAGAAAAGCTTGTGATAGTGGCACTCTTTGCTGTCATAGTTTTGTCGTTTCTTCTAATTTATTTCTCTCAAGTAAAGGCCGATTCAGTTGTCGCGGGAACTGCAACTGCCGAGCTCAAACTATATGTTAATGTCTCAAGCGCAAAAAATATTTCGGTTACCGCAAATTTTGTCCCAACTAACGGAGGTACAAAGCTGGCTGCAACAAGGGAGTTCGCTTTTCCGTCAGCTGGGCTTCATGAAGCTGTTTGGAAAGTGAGGAAACTTCCTCAGGGCAAGTACAAAGTGCACCTATTAACTGGCAGTGAGTTTTTCCAGCCAGGTCGCAACGTTACACTAAATGTAGAGCAGATAAATGATGCTGGGAAGTATATGTATTACGATGACGGCACGACTGTGGCTAAGTATAAGATCCAATGGTGGCCACAGGTGGTTGTGGGCGGTACAAATAGCAATAATGCTGGGAGTATCATAAACTCTTCGTCTAAAGACTGTGGATCAGCGAGCGGGGAAATAGACTATGATTCATGGTCGATTAACAATGCTTTGGGCGATTGTTTTGTGCAGAGCTATAAAAGCTGTGAACCCGCTTTTGTTAAAGCTGTTGGTTCAAATAATTCTTTCTGGAAAGCTAATGTAACACTCGAAATTATTGGTAAAGAAGACGATCTTTGTAAAGTTAGAGCTTACATTGATAGTGTTGATGTGGGTAAGTATTCAGCTAAAACCGGAAAGGAAACAGTTTGCAAGTTGGAAAATATTTGGGGGATCAGGCTGGCCTTTAGTGATGCTGTCAACAAAAAGCTCTATCCCAACAAAAGCTACTACAAACAGTATAAAAGCACTTGCTCGGGGTCGTTGTTTGAGGAATATGTAAACTATAGAAAAAGTTATTACGATAGTTCGGGATATTTCTAGATCTAGAGCTGTTGCATCAAATCAGCCGAGACAATTAACCTTCTCAGGGTAGTGCCGATCGGAACACAAGTCATGAGGTTGACTGTCTTTTTGTTGTCACCGCCTACTTTTGCCGCAAAACCATCCTTACCCTGAATTTCTTGTGACCCCGTGACGGTGTAAAAATACGCAACTCCGTTTCTCTTAATGATAATATTATCCCCATTTTGCGCCTTAATAAGTGGTGCGAAAACCGATTTGTAATCGCCCTTAGCCCACGCATAATACGAGCTGTGGCCGACGATAACGGTGTCTCCTGGCAAGTCTGGTGACGAAGTACCGGAAACGTGCACGAGGCCCGTAGCCATGAGCTTGTTAGCGTTTCCCGCGCCTTCAACATACCAGTCAACCGGTGCCTTAATTCCGAGTCGGGGATAGTAAAGCCAATCGTTTAAAAACTGGTTTTTAATTTGTTCCTTAAATGCAGAAATTTGATTTTGCGAATTAGATATTTGTCCTGAAACGGGTGTTGGAGTAATCGGGACGACTCGTGTCACGGGCGGGGTAGAGGTGATCTTTGGGAGCAGCTTTACTTGTTCGGCAAGTTGGTCTGCGGCCTGATTGGCGGGAACACTTGATTCTTTGTCTTGAAACAATAGTTTTGCGATTGCCTGGTAGTTCATAATCAGATAAACAGCGAAGAATACTACCACTAAAACGATTAGCGAGAGAACGATTTTATAGGCAATCTTCACTCTAGTCCTTTTTGGTGATTATTCTGAATATTATGACTCCACCTATTAGGATAACTACTATGATTGTAAGAGCAAACGATATACCCGAAGTTATTCCTGAGACGATATACTCTGTTGCTGGAGAGCTTGGGGCGCTGATCGGGACGATAACAGGCGTTGCTGTGATCTGTATTACTGGAGGAGCGGTTTTAACTGCCGTAGCTGTTGTATACGCTGTAACTGTTGGCTCTGGTGTAGGAGTCTCTGTAATAAAAGTTGTTACGGTTGGTCCAGGTGTTGGCGTATCAGTGACATAGGCCGACACAGTTGGTTCTGGCGTTGGTGTTGCTGTGGTTGGTGTCGGAGTTTGCGGAACTGGAGGTACGGCAGTTTCTGTTTGTGGCCCTGGTGGTGTTGGCGGAGTTACGGAAGTGGACGTTGGTCCGGGTGGAACGGGAGGCGTGACAACAGTTGGACGAACCGGAGCAGGAGGTGTTGGGGGCGTACCGCTGCCACTGCAATCTGCTGGACAAGTTGAGGCACTCTCGGCTTTACATGATCCTACTTGAGCCGTTGTAACCTGATCGCATTTTCCGTTACCACAGCAATCGACGTATCCGCTCGCGTTCGAGGAGGATGTGGTAGGACCGGAACAATAATTACCATTGCATGTTCCTGTAGTACAATTCGCGGTTACTTTGACGCATCTTCCGGTTGCCTGATTACACCAAGAACGCTGCGAAGTACCAGAGCTGCAAAGCGGTCCAAATATTACTTCTGTTGAAATACCCGATGTTTGTGGTTGGCTCTCAATACAAGTTCCAATTATCTCTGCTGAAGTAGGTCCGGTACAGGTGATTCCTCCAGTCGATACATCCGCTGATATTTTCAAACTCGGTCCATATACAAAAGTGGCAACGATCGCGATTATTCCAATCGCAACATAAGTCATCAAAAACCCTTTGTTATGAAACCCCTCGATTAATTTTTTGTTAGACATTTATTTTGAACAAGGATAAATTGTTACACCATACCAAACATATGTCGGGAGTGTGTATGAAAACACCGTATTCTGCTTTGATTCTTCCCACGCGCCGTTGCAACTTGCCTCCTTGTTTTCCCCACACGATTTTACCCTAACCATATATTTGCAACCTTGCTTCACCTTGATGTTTGAAACACTATATTTGATAGAACCATAAACGGGTCTGTTCGAAGTCCAACCAGCAACATGTCCATATTCAGTTGGGTTTTTGAGTTCAATGACACCATTTTTTAACTGTGTGTTTGAAAAAGTTGAAGTACTACTCACATTCAAATTGACAATTGAATAAATTGTTCCATTGGTAGATGCGAATATACCGAATTTATTTTTTAAAAATGATCTTGAGATAAAAAGAACAGCAACGACAATAAGGGTCAAGGCGACAATGAGCATTATTTTTTGGGACTTACTTTTGTTCATCTGCTCCAAGTTTTATTTCTGTCTAGTATCATTTTGACATCTTTCAAAACCGCTGTCAAAATATTGGATTTTGACAAGATAATTTGATTATGACATATTACTTTTGCCCGATCAAACTAATAGGCGTGTTAGGGTAAGTGCGGTGATTCGTCTCTGATTCGAGCCGATGATTCCGCCACAGTCCCGCTACCGTATAGTCGGAAAACCAACACGCTGTACCTCGTGAAATTTCGTATGAAGTAAGACGAAACGAGGCAAAATCCCGAGGAGGAGTTTATGAATACAACCTAAAGTTTACGAACTCTGCTTGAGATTATTAATAAATAGAGGATTAAATATGAATAAAAAACTATTGTTTGTTATCACAGTTGTTTGCGGATTAACCCTTACTTTATCTGGATGCAATTTCAAGAAAGCTGATGTGAGTACTAGTCGGACCTTCAGTCAAGAGGTAATCAATTACGATGGTATTGAAGGAAAGACCGCTTACGATATATTGAAGGAAAAATACAAAGTTGAAGCCGACCAGAGTTCTTTTGGTGTGATGGTCAAGTCGATTGATGGACTAAAAAATTCTGACAATAAATTCTGGTTATATTCGGTTAATGACAAACAGCCTGATGTAGCTGCCGATAAATATATAACTAGAGTAGGCGACAAGATTAAGTGGGAATATAAAGGAATCTAAAAATGGGGCCTTCGGGCCCTGTTTTTACAGTTTTGCTATTCCGTCCAGAACTGCCCACAAAGATAAGATTCCGAAGAATACCCACACTATAAAGATAATTAATTTTCGCCATAAACTTATTTGAAGCTCCCGGGGTAATGCCTTTTTGTTGAGAAGGTATGTCATTGCAATGTGGACAAACATGGCGAGTGCATTTATCACGGCTCCAGTCACTACTAGTCCAACAGGACTACTAAAACCACTGATTAGAATCGCTGCTCCAGCTAAAATTTGTAACCATAGAATAATATAGTATGTCGAATTCAAGTCGGTCTTTTTTTCGATAATCACAACATTTTCAGCCATTATTCGGCTAGTCGAATCTAATACTGTCAGCTGTGTTCCGAAAAGCATAAGACCGGTCAAAAATAAAAATAGGCTTCCAAAAAACGGTACAACAGTTTGACTTATCCCAGTTGACTCTGAGAGCATAAAATTTAAATCTTTTATGTTCATGCCAATTCCACGAGTTGATGCATATGACAAAAGCGCTAGAAGTAAAATTGTAAAAGCACCAGTTACAAGAAAGACTAGGAAGTGTTCTTGGTTTACGATCTTCCACCAAGCAAAAAATCTTGCCTTATTTTCATCATTCATCTTAAAGGTTCTACCTTCGAGCTGGTGTGTGGAGGACTTGCCAGATAATACGCTTGATATTCCCTTTGTGCCCTTGCACATCCCGTAACCCTTCTCTTTGATATAGAAAGACTGAGCAAGATTTAAGTTGCCCCCAGCACCCGAATAAGCGAGTGCAGCCAAAAAGGTAAAAAGCGGTAATCCCGAAGGAATGAAGTTGTATCCGTCGCCAATTCCAATCAGTCCTCGGCCCAAAGCTTGCCAGTCAGTAGACTTTGAAACCAGAAATGTTATTAGAGCTATGATTGGGACTCCCAACCCGATAAGTACTTTTTGAAATCTTTCAACAGTCTTATAAAGACTTGGCCCCAAAGTGAGAATGAGCCCGATTATTAAAAGTAGTCCAATCGCAAGATATTTTGTGTCTTCTATGTTGAGCAGGGCGCCGAGCAGACTGGCGCTTACCGCGATGATCCCGGGCCAGATCCAGGCGACAAAAGTTGAAAAAATAAACCAGTAGCTGCTACCACGGAAATGTTTAGCGAAGCCAACAAAAATACTTTCGCCATGGATAAGAGAGTACCGTTCGATCTCCATATTAATAAAAAACTGAAAGGATATGCCCATAACGGCAGCCCAGATTATTCCTAGGCCAAAATTCGAAACAAGATGAGGCCACAATATTATTTCACCCGAACCAAGTCCGAGCCCAAGTAAAATGATACTTGGACCGATAATTTTATAGAGTCGCGGTGCAACCGGCATATTCTGAGATGAGCTTTTCTTATGCATGCCCATATTATATACGAATATGCTATATTAGAGAAAATGAAAACAAAAAATAAAATTGCTTTATCAATATTGATTGTCGCGATCCTGGCGGCCACTATTAGTCTGATATTGCTTAAAATAAACAACAAAAAATCGACTAATCCCAGTTTGCCATTAACGGTAACTGTGTCTCCATCGTCAAATAGCGCATCCGCCACCTCTGAAGCAAGTAAAACTGCCGATCCGAAAGCGACGCAAACGCCCGCTGGTTTGTATGCTAACAGCGACTATAAATTTCAAGTGACTTTTCCGGAGTCTTTTACTGGTTACGAGGTAAAAAAGGTTGAATCAACAGGCGAGGGAATTGTCGCCAGTTACGCAGTCCTGCTTAAAACCGAAGATAAGAACTATAAAAATGTGATTTCGGACAAAGCAGTGCCGATTAAGTTCTATGTATTTGAAAAGAGTTTTTGGGAGAAATCAGACAGGGGAAGCGTAAATTCCAGTGAAATTATGAAAAGTGATAAATATGCCTTCACATACTCGACGTGGGAAAATCAGCCGTCCGACCTTACAATTATAACCGATAAGGATCTAGTTAAAACTATAGAAACGTTTAAGCTAAATAAATGAGAGTAATGGAAATTTGACTTTCGCTTAAGCTTTGTCTATTAAATGTTTGTAAAGACAATTAATATTTTGGAGGGATTATGAGTAAGAATGCGCTGAAAGTTGTTGGCATATTGGTTATTTTTATGGGGATAGCGACGCTTGTTCCGAGTTGGACCTGGAGTGCTGGACCAGAGTGGTATGGCATCTTAAAAACTGCTATTGGAGTGATCGCTTTTGGCATTGGATATTCAGACAAATCCTAATAATTAATCGAAGATACTAGTATTAGTCTACAAGCAAAAAAGGCCATGATGGCCTTTTTTGCTTGTAAATTAATTTTTACTTGGTGCTACGGATTACCAGTTTTTCACTCTTGGCTCATACCATCCTTGAGGTTTGCCACAAGCGGGACAAGTATCTGGTGCCTCTTCACCCTTGTGTACATAACCACAGTTTAGACATTTCCATTCGATTTCAGCATCTCTTTTAAATAGACTGTCTTCTTTGACATGTTTTGCTAAAGCGGTGTATCGTTCCTCGTGTTTTTCTTCAACCTCACCAATTTCTTTAAATATTTTAGCTATTTCGTTTTCACCTTCCTCCTCAGCTTCCTTTTCGAAGTCGGGATACATTGCGCTCCACTCATGCTTCTCTCCCTCTGCGGCAGCTTTTAGGTTTTCGAGTGTTGTTCCAACTGGGCCAATTTCTAGCTTTCCATCAGTTGTCACTTTTCCTTTGGTAAATTCAAGCTCTCGCTCGGCATGCTCCATTTCATTGCCAGCGGTTTCCTCGAAAATTCGCGCTATTCCCTCGTATCCTTCTTTGCGTGCTTTTATGGCAAAAAACGTATATTTATTCCTTGCCAAAGATTCGCCAGTGATTGCTTTGAGCAAGTTTTCTTGTGTTTTACTCATAGTTTCCCTTTCTTTTTATTAGTTGTCTTAATTTTTAATTTATCTGCAATATACACCCACGGTAGGAAAATAAAAGGGACATTCTTCTTGCCTTTGGGGCGATTTATTTGCTTCGACTGAGACCAGTCTATCTGTTTTTCGGCTTTTATTTCCTCGCCAACCGTCAGCGAGATTTCGTTTTTATGTGGGTGGTAATCCTTCACATATTTCCAGTCAACCACGGTTTCAGCAAAGCTTCTTCCAAAGCCCTTGTCGATAACTTCAAGAGGTATTTCAAGTCCCAGCTTTGCTACGATTCCAATTATCCCAACACCGAGTCCAAATAGTTCCAAACTTCCATTTCTTTCAAAAATAACCGCATCATTAACTCTTCCGATGGAATCTCCTTTAGAGGTGGTTATGATACTGTCGACAACATTTTTTCCGACAAGAATTTCGTTTCTGCTCAAGTAATTTGTTTCAAGATCTTCCTCTTTGTGTCTTAGGTGTATCGATCCATTTGAAAAACGAATATTGCGCCAAGGCACAATTAGCTTTACGTTTGTTGCCGGCTCGAGAAGCGGTGTTTTGCCTATAAAATTAATTTCCCTAAACTTTATTACAACAGCATTTACGACTGGATATTTATCTTTTACAGAGATGACTAAGTCAGCAACGGATCCGATAATCTCTCCCTTATAGGAGTGAACTTTCATTTTTACTATATTATCTGTAAAGCGCATTTTTACCCTTCTTTATTTATCTACCTATAATCGTAAATAACACTAACGAGATTGTCAGTATTATTACTCCGGCTACTGTTGCGATGGTAATTATATTTTGGGTTTTGGTGTTAGTGTGCTTGCCCATGACCTTTTTATCATTGACGATGATCAGCATTAAGATGAGGATGACGGGCAAGAGAAGGCCGTTAACAGTTTGTGAAAATATCATAATTTTGATGAGGTTCAGTTTCGGTGTCATGACGGCAGCTGCGCTAAATACAATAAGACCTACTAGCATTAGATAGAAACGGGGTGCTCCCTTGAACCCCTTGTCCATTCCAGAATTCCAGCCAAATCCTTCCGCCAGGGAATAAGCAGTTGAGGCGGGTAAGACCGCGGCTGCCATAAAGCCGGCATTTATTAAACCAAAAGCAAAAAACGCTCCAGCAAATTTTCCGGCTAGGGGGATCAGAGATTTTGCCGCGTCACCTGCTGTTTCGATGACAATTCCATTTTTATAGAGTGTTGCGGCTGTAGCTAAAACAATAAAGAAAGCAACAAATTCTGTTAAGAATGCGCCAATATATGTATCCCATTTTTCGTAATTATAGTCTTTGAGCGGTATCTTTTTTTCTGCGACCGCTGCCTGTTGATAAAATTGCATCCACGGAGCAATAGTTGTACCAATAATTGTTATTGCCATGGTCACCATCCCGACATTTGTCAGGTCAATAGACGGTACAACGGCACCTCGAGCTGCTTCGATCCAGTCGGGTTTTGCCAAAAATCCGGCGAGTATGTATGCAATATAAAACAGGCAAAAAATCAATAGAATTTTTTCAACTTTTCGATAACTTCCAGCAAGAACGACGTATGATACTAAAACTGCGGCAATCGGCACTAAAATCCAGCGTGAAATTCCAAATATTTCGCCACCCGCTGCAATACCAGCAAATTCGGCAATAATATTTGAGATATTGGCTAGAAGTAAAGCGATCAGGGCATAAAAAGTAATCTTCAGGCCAAAGCTTTCACGTATTAATGCCGCTAACCCCTTTCCGGTAACAGCACCCATTCTTGCATTCATTTCCTGGATAATTGCTAGCGGAACTGTTGCGAATAAGACGACCCAGATCAATTCATAGCCGTATGATGCACCTGCAGATGAATAGGTGGCGATACCGCCTATATCATTATCAACAACACCAGTTATTATTCCTGGGCCCATGATCACAAAAAAAAGCCCCAGCTTCCAAAGCCCAGGTTTTGGTATATATGGCTTGATTTTATCAAGTGGTCTAAATCTGGTGAAGAAGAAACGCATAAATTAAGTATAAAGTATAAAGTTAAAAAACAAAAACAGAGGAAGTTTTATCTTTTGTATACCACTTTTACTTTTCCGACCTCAGCTTGCGCCTCAGCCGAGACGGGCTATCTTCCGCTTATATCAGAGTGCTTTCGCTATCCTTTTTATTGCAATCAAGTATGCTGCCTCGCGAAGTGAAACTTTTTCGTCAAGTGCCATTTTTTCAACTTCGCTCGTTGCTTTTTTCATTTTTCTTATGAGATATGTTTTAGCTTCTTCGTATTCTAGTTTTACGCCCCCAACATTTTCTCTCCATTCAAGATAGCTCGCCAATACTCCGCCAGCGTTTGACAAGATATCAGGGACAATAGAAATTCCCTTTGTTTTCAATATTTTTTCAGCTTCAGCATCGACAGGATGATTCGCCATTTCAACAATAACTTTTGCCTTAATCTTGTTCGCATTGGCTTTTGTTATTTGATCGCCAACAGCCGCTGGTATAAGGATATCGACTTTTTCTTCTAATATTTTGACTGGAGACACTTCACAGCAATCCTTTGATGGTCCGTGAATGCTGCAAAAGCACAACGAGGGCAGTTTTTCACCTTTACTCCTTTGTTTGTATGTGGCGTGATAGTCAAGCCCGTCCTCGTGCATTATACCGCCGTCAATATCGGCGATAGCAATAATTTTGAATTTCATATGGGATAGGTGATGGGCGAGGTGATTGCCAACATTGCCAAATCCTTGGATTGCAACAGTGGTTTCTTCCGGCTTTTGTTTTAATATGGTCTTGGTAATTTGTTCAACTACAGCTGCGCCCCCAAGACCCGTTGCTTCGTCCCTTACTTTTATCCCTCCATCTCTATATGCTTTGCCGGTTATAACCCCCGGAGCGTTTTGCCCTGTTAGCTTTTCGTATTCTGCCCTGAACCACTTCATTATTTTCGGATTGGTATTAACGTCAGGTGCCGGAACGTCTTTCTGTTCGCCAATGCTTTCAAAAATTGATTTAGCGAAACCTTCGGTCAGGCGCTTGAGCTCTTTTTGTGATAAAGTTCTTGGATCTACTTCAACCCCACCCTTGCTACCACCAAAAGGAATACCAATAACGGCAGTTTTTAGACTCATCAATGCTGCCAAAACCTTTACTTCATCTAAATCAACTTTTTCATGATATCTGATACCACCCTTGTATGGTCCACGGGCGTCATTGTGTTGTACTCGATATCCTTTGAAAACCCTAGTTTTTCCATTTTCCATCTTGACCGGAAAGCTAGTTTCTATAACCCTTTTAGGTTCGGATATTTGAGCAATTTTCTCTTTTGGAATTTTTAACTTAGTTCCGGCTGAACCAATTAAATCTCGAATTTCGTTATACGACACTATACCTCCTTATTTATAAATGACGTGATCTTATCTTACTCATTTTTAAAAAAAAATTGCAAGCATTTGTTTCATTGGAAAATGTTTTCTGATAGAATTTATGTCAATGGAAACAAGGAGGAAATCCCAGGTTTTAGGATGGCTTTTGGTTTTTGTGTTGTGTGTTTCTACAATAGGGGTACTCTTTAGACTTTCCCCCGTGTCCAAAACCAAAGCTGGTAGTTGTACCGTCACACTGAACGGTTCTCCTTTTGCTGATGATGATGCTGAAGATACTCACAGGGCTAGTCAGTGGGTTGTGGATGGAGTATTTGATTCGGGCACGGATCTAGCAAATCTGACTTCTATTACTATTCCAGGTACAGATTTTTCAAACGGCACCACATACACATGGAGGGTGAGGTATCAAGATCAGCACTTTAGCTGGAGTGGATACTCACCCGATGCAACTTTTCTCTACACCTGCGGTTCCGATCCAACGGCGACGCCAACTCCGACCCCAACACCCACGCCGACACCAGGACCTGGCACTCCGACCCCAACACCCACGCCGACACCAGGACCTGGCACTCCTACACCGACCCCAGGACCTGGCACCCCAACCCCAGGACCTGGCACCCCAACCCCAGGACCTGGCACCCAAACCCCAGGACCCGGGACTCCTACGCCAGAGCCGTGCATGTTTGGTTGGCACCAATATACTTATAAAGATTTTTGGACTGGGGAGATAAAACTTAGCGAGCCGTTTTGCAATGACGTAACTGTACAGACTGTTACGCTGACCGATCCTAATGGTGGAGAGGAGAGCGCCAGCTGCGGAAATATTGGCATTACATATATACCCAATCCTGGTTGGGAGAGTTTTAGCAGTATTATCTCCGAAGATGTTAATCCCTTTCCGGGAAAAGATATTAATACGGTGACCGTTACCAAATCTAGCAACTGGCATCACGATGTTTACCTTTCGATCGACGGGGGAGATAAATACGAACGTGTCATCAAGGACTATGATTACAGTGGTGTGTTTCCATGGACAAGCGATCCCTTTGTTGGACCTGGTCCAGTTATATCTCTTAACTATCAGATACCTTCCGGTGTTGGTTTTGTAAGCGAAGACGCCAAGATTATGGTCCATGTATTCAGCGGTGACTATGGCCTGACATCAGCCGATTGGGGGGATAGCACGTTAAATTATGATAAAACGAGTACCGTGTTTGGTGCTTCAGATGATTCTGATAATGTATTTAAAATAGCGAACGGTCCCTCTTGGTGCTCAACTAGCCCCACGCCGACGCCTACGGCTACAACGACTGGTACCATAAGTCCGTGGAGTGAGTATGGTGTTAGAATCAGCGTGTTTAAGCCTGAGGCTGGTGATAATTGGAACATCGGTACGACATATCAAACAAACTGGCTAACGGAATACGAGGCGGAATCGTCACCGAGAGTTGAGACGGCCAATGTCTTTTTATCGATTGATGGAGGCGATACCTACTCAGAACCCCTAGCACTGGCAATTCCAAATGATGAAGTTTTAAGTGTTGTTGCACTTGAAAGATATAAGACGAGGAGTGCAAGAATCAAAGTTGAGGGATACGGCTCAGATGGGGAGATGTTGGCCTACGGAGTTTCAGGAGTATTTTCGATTGGTGGCAGAGGCTGGATAGATAATCCAGAAACTTGGCCAATCATCGATATTATTATTTTCCTCGGTTCTCTTATTGCAGCCTTGATTCCATCTATTTTTGCACTGGTTGCTGCTTCGCCGATACTGTCACGTGTACTTGAATCGGTAGTTGGAAATGGATTTGGTGCTGTCATAGCCCATCCCTTTGCATTCTTCTATTTCTCAAAAAGAAGGCCAAACTATGGTTATGTCTATGATTCGATTACTAAGCAGCCAATTCCAAACGCAGCCGTCAGGGTATTCTCTAGTCCTGGGGATAGGCAAAAGGTGATTCAATATACAAACAATCTAGGTGGCTTTGGAGTTCTTGTTGAAGCGGGTAAATATACCCTAACATCATCCAAGCTTGGTTATAGATTCCCAACCCATATCGTCAATACTGACGTTGATGGGCAGTATGAGCATGTTTATCATGGTGGTGAATTAACGATCAAACCATCTGGTGATGACAATGTTCCGAACTCCAAGGTTGCAATACGAATAAATATCCCTCTTGATCCAGTTAAAGGAGCTTCAGTTTGGGATCTAACGGCAGTTGCTTTTGTCAGGGGAATTATGCGCTTCTTGTATCTTATTAGAATACCGATGATGACTCTTGGCGTAACTCTCACAACCTACTTGGTTTTCAAGACTAACGCCTGGTACTACTGGGCCATACTCGGCGTATATGCGATCCTGTTTATACTGGAAATAAAAAACTATTTCGGTCCTAGAGCATATGGTGTGGTCAAGGGAGATACGGGAAGACCAGTTGGGCTGGTCATGATCAGGGTTCTCGACACGCACGGAAGGATGAAGGCAACGGTCGTAACCGGAGATGACGGAAGATTCTTTGTCAATCTAAACCCTGGTACCTATGTCTTTAATGCTACAAAGATTGGTTTTGCCGGAACTAAAACTGAGCCACTGAAAATCTCAAAAGTTGCCGATTTTGGCAAAATAAATATCACTTTAAAGAAGATCGGCCAGAGTCAAGTAAGCGAGGCGGATCAAGAGTTTAAGAAAAGCATATGAGCTCAATGCTTATTTTTGGGGGAAGCGGCGGAATAGGTAGCTCCATTGCAAGCATGGCAAAGCGTTTGGGATATAGCGTTGTAATTGCCGACAAAAAAGAACCGTCTGGTCTTGAAGATGTACGTTTTGTCGCAACAGATGCTACGGTCGAAACTGATGTCAAAACTGCTCTTTCATTTACAACCGAGAAATTGGGCGTAATTGATGTGATAGTGAACTGCCAGGGAATATATTTAGTTGACAAGATTGAGAATACTACCACTCAAACATTTGACGATATCATAAACGTCAACCTCAGGAGTATTTTTTTAGTTTGCAAAAATGCAATTCCAATTATGAAGTGGCAAAATAGGGGATATATTGTAAATATCGCCTCAATGTCAGGTATTCGGGCAAAAGCGGGTCAGAGTGCATACTGCGCCTCAAAGTTTGCTGTTGTAGGTTTGACCGAATCCTTGTATCACGAACTTGAAGGAACCGGTGTCAGAATAACGGCGGTGTGTCCCTCATCGGTTGACACCCCACAGCTAAACAGTCAAGTGTCTCTTACTAAAGATGAACTAGATAAAATCTTGCAACCCGAGGATGTAGCTCGGGTTGTGGCTGAGCTTATCACTTCAAATAGGAGAGTCCATCGTACTGTTGTTCCTATAGAAATAGAGTTTTATATCGATAAATTAGATAAGAAAAGATAGAGCTATCATAGATCTTGACAAAATGTAAAGCATACTTTACAATTTGTTTTATGAACGAAAGATATGACAATTTAGCTACAAATCTCAAGGATTATCGCGAAAAAGCATCCCTCACTCAGGAGGAGTTGGCTGACCGTTTAGATGTCTCAAGGCAAACGGTCATATCGCTGGAATCCGGTAAATGCATTCCGTCTGTTGCTCTTGCTGTCAAAATAGCGAGGTTTTTCGAATTGCCAGTTGAATTTATTTTCAGGTTTCAGGAGGATGGCTTTAAAACTTTGTTTGATGAGATTTCAAATATAGAAGAAGATATTGAAACTAAGAAGGGAGGTGAAGAGGGTATGGTAAGAGAATTAATGCCTTGGTCTCCTTGGCGAGAGATGATGTCACTTAGAGAAAACATGGATAAATTTTTTGATGAGCCATTTACCAGGCGTGGGACAGATGCGATGTACCATCCAGCCGTATCAATCAGGGAAACGAAAGATAGCCTGATCATTGAAGCTGATATTCCCGGAGTAAAGGATGAAGACATCGATGTTGAGATCGAAGATGACAAAGTCATTCTAAGAGGTGAGAGAAAGCACAAGGAAGAGACAAAGAGAGAGGACTACTATCATATGGAGAGTTCATACGGTGCCTTCTCGAGGATCATAACGCTTCCTGCCTATGTTGATGCTGATCGTGCTGAGGCTCAGATAAAAAATGGAATCTTGGAGGTAGCAATACCAAAAGTTGAGCAAAAGAAAGCTAAAAAGTTATCCATAAAATCTCCAAATAAGTCCATCGCGTCAAAGCCAAAAACCGTCAAATAAAAGAACTTGCCGGAAATATAAAACGCCCCCGACTGGGGGGCGTTTTATATAACATCTTATATAGTTTATTCGTGAATAATAACTGCCGTACCAACATCTGCCCAATTATAGACCTCTTCGGCAGATCCGCGTCCTAACCTTATGCAACCATGTGAGACTGGCGTTCCGAGGTGTGCCTCACCTTCCTTCGTACCATTGGCCCATTCAGGAAGTTCATGAATCCCATACTCACTTCCAATAAATGCCATCCAATAGGGCATGTATAGGTCGTATTTTTGTGAATAAGCCCTTGGGTCTTTGTTATTTATAGAATATTCTCCAGTTGGTGTTGGCATTGACCATTTTCCGGTTGATACTCGGTATGTTCCTAAGAGTTGATTTCCCTCAATTCGATATAGGTTTTGTTCTGACAGATTTACTTCAATGTACTTTCCTGAATATTTGCCAAGGGTATATCCGGGACCGACAAATTCCTCCTTTGGTTCAGCAACTTTTACAGATAGTTCGGCAGTTTTATCACCGTTTAAAATAGCTTTTTTCACATTAGCTGTGCTTTCCTCAATATTTAGCTGAGTTCCTTCTCTTCCCTCGTCAATAACGGCATTATCAACAGTTGAAATTTTCTTAGCAAGAGGTTTCTGTGTGAATTTACCGGCTACGCTATTTAGGTATTCTGCTATTGCTTTGTCTTTTAATGTCAAATCTTGGTTCAGAGCGGTCATTTCAAGATCAATAAAGCTAGCGACTTGTTCGAGATTAGGGCTAACAGTTTTATTTTCAAATGTAAAAGAATATTTATTATCCAGTATCGACGAGATCTTATCCTTAAATGGGCTTAGATCTGCAAGGCTAAAATTACTTTTTTTGGTAGTTACTTTCGAAACAATTGGTTTTTTGCAGTTTTCAACGAAACATTTTTCTATTGACGACTTCAGTAGGGTTGTATCGATATCAAGACCGTCCTTTCCATCGATTAGCTCGTACTTACCGTCTGTAATTTTGATACTTGGATCTATCGGATCAACTCTTTTTTCTTTCGAAAACGTGTCGAATGTTTCTTTTGGGTTTTTTACCCAATAAAACTCTGCAGTCAGTGGAATAGTCCCTCTAACAGTTTTTAAAATGTAGTCCAGTGAAGGGTAGCGATTATTTATCTTTCCATATTTTAGAAACTTTTCGGTTGTTTTAGCATTTTCAATCTTTATGCCAAGTTCTTCGTATGATTTAGCAACCGTTTGATCATTGAACCTTATATTAACACCAGCTTTTGACTTATCGATTGATTTTTGAATCTGCTCGATCGTATATCTAGTTTCTAGCTTTGTCTTTAAGCCCATTTCCTTGCCGTAGAGAGTTAATCTTGGCAACGATTTGTCGGAACAGTTTACAATCAGATAACCGTAGATGAGTCCTAATACTACAACAGAACCTAATAGAAGGGAGAGAAAATACTTTCCATAGACAAATCTCTTTCTTGGCTTATTTGGTTCTTTTAGATCTTCCACGTATATTGTTTACAAATTTAAAGATTATGGAAATTATCCTTACGAATAAATTGTATCATACTATTTTCTTGAAAATCAATTGTTTTGAGGGTATATTAACATTTGTATGATTTGCGCGTGTAGCTCAGTGGTTAGAGCGCCGCTCTTATAAGGCGGATGTCGATGGTTCGAATCCATCCTCGCGCACCACTCGACTCACTACGTTCGCTCGTGGTAAACCATCAGAAATTGATTTTCTGTGTCGGGTGTCCCGAGCGATGCGTGGCGAGCGCAGTCGAACGATGCCGAATGACCATTTTTCTGCAGACGACAAGTGACAAACACAAGAAGCCCCCAACCGGGCTTTTTTGGTACGAAAATATTAGATCCTCCAATATGCTCAACATTATTAAAGCAAAACACTTTGACTTGAATTTTTGAATAAAAGCCGGGGATTGACATTTGTTATATATAATGTTATACTGATAAAGTAAGGGTACGGTCAAGCAAGGAGAGGGATGAATCTAAAAAATAAAAAATTACTAGCACTCGCGCTTTACGCAACAATTTCGCTGTCACTTGTCGGAGTATATTCTTTTAAAACTGTAAATAAGATCTATGCCAGTAATATTTCGAATAACGAATCAATAGCTCTTTCGGAAACTAATAAGATCAGAAAAGAAAAAGGCTTAAGCCCTCTTTTATGGAATTTAAAGCTATCTGCGGCTGCACAGGATAAGGCCAGGGATATGATTGAAAGTAACTACTTTGACCACACTTCTCCAAGTGGAAAAAAAGCATGGAATTTTGTTTTAGATGAAAACTACGAATATAAAACTGCCGGGGAGAACTTGGCTATCAGTTTTGATAGTGTAAAGGATGCTACAAACGCATGGGAAGAAAGTGCTACCCATTATGCTAATATTGTTTCACCCAAGTATACTGACTTTGGATTTGCTGAATATAACGGAGTAATTGATGGAACTAATACGACCGTATATGTACAAATCTTTGGTTCTCAAATGTCTGTTTATGAACAAGCTCTATCTAGCTCAAGGGAGGTTGTTATGTAATAAAAATAATTTTAATTTAAATTTATTAAGTTTAAAATATAAGGAGGAGGGGATGTAGGTTTAGTAAGTGCGCACTTGACAAAAGTGCGCACTTTGTTACATTCGCTATAAGTTATGGCACAAGCTATGGCCCCCGAAAAATGGGGGCTATTTATATAACAAATTATATAACAAAGTGGGGTTTTATGGGAAAGAAATTATATTCAATTTTGACTCTGATCGTAGTACTTTTTTCTTCGATGCTATTTGCAGCCAATGCAAAAGCTTCTGCGCCTGTTTTTACGCCCATAGGTGGAACTATAATAGATGGATGGATAAATTCTACAAACACTTCATTTGAAATATCGGAAATTGGTCTATCAAGCTTAGAAACTGGGCAAACTGCTTCGCTCTATACTCTGACGCCATCGGCAGTTAATATCACACTAGAAACATATTCAGAGCCGGGGATCGTAAGCTTCAAAATGCCGAGTGGAGCAGCCGTATCAAGCTATTTTGAGGAAGGGGCAAACGACATAAAGCTTAAAATTATAAATTCGGACAATACGGTTGCAAGCAACACTGTTATCGCGCCAGTCAAGGTTGATTTCACTGCGCCCCAAGGAACTGTGGGTGCGGTTACGAGTACCGGAAAAAATCTTCTCAAAATCGGTGACAGTGTTGATCTTGTCTTTGTTCCCTCGATTGTAACCGACGATGAATCTTCGGTTACTTTTGTATTCAACAGTCAGACAATTGGAGGAGTTATTCAGCCAGATGGGTCGTATTTGGCAAAGTATATTGTCACTCAAACGGATGTTGAGGCATATAGCAATCCTCTAGAACTTACTTGCGAAGTTTTGGATTTAGCTGGTAATGAAACAATATTTCGCGACAACACAGCTATTATCATTGATAGCCATTCCCCAAGTCTCAATATCACATCTCCCGAAATCGGAAAAACCTATAACACAAGAGACGTAAAATTCACTTACACACTTGACGATAGAACTGCAGTTTTGACTCTCATATTAAATGGTCGGGTTGTAAATATAGAAAACGGTGGTATTTTTGCTGACCTTCAGGACGGAAGATATAATATCGAATTTGAAGCGACGGATAATGCCGGTAATACTACAATTGCATATTCGTGGTTTGAAGTTGATGCAACAGTTCCGCTTGTCACCATTTCCACAAACCCGGATGGTGGCGATGTCAAACTTGGCGAGATGATCGTGTTTGAAGGCACTGGCGAAGCAGGATCAAATGTTTTGATTGAAATATTTTCAGATTCTACTTTGACTGGAACTACGACCATTGGCAGCGATGGAAAGTGGAGGATTGAAATAGACTCAAGTTCACTCTCAGAAGGGTGCCATGAGGCATATCTTACGATAAGCGATAAATTTTCAAATAGTTCTAGAAGTAAAATATCTTCATTTAAAGTTGTCAGGTCAAAAAGTATCAAGCTAGCATATCTAGCTGAAGAACAAAACCAGACAGCACAGGACGTTTCCGCTCCAGTTGTTCCTCCCGCTCCAACATGGGCCGAGCCAGAAGAAACTTCTACAGAAGTGGCGAAGGTAGGCAATATCGTTTCTTCAGAAGATAGCCGAGCGGTCAGCACCAACTGGAGCGCGTGGATTATCTTACTTGGAGTGATAGTTTTAGCGAGTGCTTTGGCTACAGCTGGCTATTACGGCTACGAGTGGGTTACGGCAGGTAGCGAAAACGGGGATGAGGCGGTCATACCGAAAGAAGACTTTTCTGTGAAATTAGACAAAATAAAAGCTGAAACTGAAAAAGAAGTCGAAGTTACAAATGTTGTTTCAAAAAAAGATGAAGTAGAAAAGCCAAATGATTTTGAGCCCCCTCAAACTCGCTGGTAGCTGTGCTATAATTTCAAAGTGATGCAAAGACAGGAATCTACATTGGTTTCGAAAGTTTCAACCGTACTCGTTGTGGCGGTGCTGATTTATGTCTTCTTCCTCCTGTATCAATCTGTCTATACAAACTGGCAAACTAGCAAGAGGATTAAAAACCTAAAACTTGACCTTGTTGAATTAGAGCGCGACAAACTGCGTCTCGAGTCTTTAATTGCATATTACAAAACGAACTCATTTCAGGAGCTAGAAGCTCGCAAGAAACTTGGGTTTAAGATGCCAAACGAAAAGGTCATTACAGTTAAAGTAGAAGAAGAACAAGAAAAACAAGAAAAAGTTCTAGACCAGACAAAAAACGAACCACCCGTTCAAATTAAATCAAATTTTGAAAAATGGCTAGACTATTTTAAGGGAAGCGAAGTTTGAACTAATTTGTTATTGACGTAAGAATTTTAACGTGATACGATCGTGCTCTTACTGAAGACACGGGGTAGATTGTGCATTTATATTCACCTGAAGCCTAAAGGAGGTCAGACGCCTCTTTTTTTATATGTCTTTTTACTTAGAAAATAGTAAGTGCGGTCGACGCTTAATAACAATGAAGATAATAACAAGATAATTAGGAGAGCAATATGTCAAGAGTATTAAAGAGTCTGTTCGTGATTATCGCAGTTGCAACCATTCTAACAGGCGCAACTAGCGCATACTTCACTGACAATGAAAGGTCTATCGACAATGTTTTCGCGGCCGGAACATTAGATCTGAAGATCAATGGAAAGGATTCGAATGTACCATTATTCAACGTAAGCAACATGAGCGCTGACGATACACAAAAGGGAACATGGACGTTGAGAAACGATGGTACTTTAAACGGATATCTTAATATAAGAGATAACTTCGTTTTGAACAATGAAAACGGTTGTAACAAAGCGGAGTTTTATGACGGTGGAGACAGAACTTGCGATACTCCAGGAGCAGGTCAAGGTGAATTACAAAAAGTAGTCAATCTATCGCTTTTCTGGGATACGAACTGTGATGCTGTTAAAGATAGCGGGGATGTCTCGATATATAATGGAAAAGCCGGAAGCATCCTTCCTAGATATGATGTGAACGTGCCAATTGACGCAAAAAGTGAAAAATGTGTCTCGGCAATCTTCAACTGGCCAAACGGCGGAAGAGAAGACAACATCGCACAGGGTGATACTATGAGCTTTGGAACGTCATTTACGCTCAAAGAATCACTTGCAATGCCTTATTAGGGATTTGCAACTCAGTAATGAACTAGCTTGAGCCTTGTTAGTCCAGCGCTTGCTTTAAAAGCGCTGGACAATAGAGGGCTTTGATCCTAAAACGACAAACAAATAAAATGAACAAATCAATAAAATTGCAAAAGATACTAAGCGGTTTCAAGAATACTTTATTAGTTATTATAATCACCGTGGGAGTGTTTGTTATTTTTTCTACCCTCCCGATAAAAGGAAATTATCGACTTATGTCGGTTATGTCAGGCTCCATGGAACCTACGCTGCCGGTTGGAAGTCTGATTGTCGTGAAACCAAGCTCAAATTATCAAGTAGGCGATGTCATAACATTTAAAAACACTGTGCAAGGAACAACGGATAGAACAACCACACATAGAATATATTCGACAAGTGATGCAAGTGGTGTAACTACATTTACAACCAAGGGAGACTCCAATGAATCAGATGACTCAAATCAAGTCTTACTAAGAGACGTTGTGGGCAAGGAGCGTTTAGCCATACCAATGATTGGATATCTATTGGCTTATACAAAGACACTATGGGGATTTGTACTTATAATAGTAATACCTTGTTTAGTGATTTTATATCAGGAATTTAGCAATCTCATTCGCCAATTAAAGAAGATTAAAAAATCAAGGTCTGCCAAGACACATATTATTAGGGTGGCTAGCGACGAGAGGGCCGGAGTGAATAAAGGCAAGTTTCTTGATCTTAGATCGGGCTCCAGATAGGTCTGATTTCAAGCTCTTGACAAGACGAACAATCTTGATACGATCGGGTAACTAGTACTGAAGCAAGTAGATATTTGCTATATGGATACACTGCGCGATCGGGAAATCAAAGCTGTGTTGAGTTCTGAAGGCACGTTTATTGTGTCTTTTTATTTTGTCAAAAAGGTTTGCAAAACCTGCCAGGTGCGGTCGACGCTTGGAAACCGAACAAGTATAATAAAATCGATATCTTGGAGGATATAATGTTAAAAATATTAAAGAGTATGTTAGTTATTGTCGCTGTTGCGGCAGTTGGCGTAGGCGCCACCGGTGCATATTTTACTGATCAAGAGGTGGTTGCGGGAAATACGTTTACTGCAGGACAAATTGATATAGAAATTAGAGGCGCTGGTTCAGCCCCTCAGATTGTTACCGGAATGGCTCCTGGAGTTTGGACAAGTCCAGTAGAGTACGATATCTACAACCTTGCCAATTCACTGCCGGTTAAGTACATGTTTGATGCAACCAAGGCTAGTGAAACAGAGCCGGGCATGTATGATTTAATGAATGTTACAGTTAGGCATACATTTGCTGGTACACCAAGCCCTGCAAGCTGGCCTATTGTGTATCAAGGCCCGCTCAGTGGAATGGATATCAACTCTATTGACGATGCCATTGCCGATACCCTAGGGACGAACATTACCCACGTCTACTATCTTCAGTATCAGCTTGATGCTTCCGCTGGAGATGAATATCAGGGCGATTCCGTTGAGTTTGATCTGACATTTGATGCTACTCAGCCTGGAAATCCAGGTTGGACAGAGTAATCTAGTCCTGTAATCCCGCCTTTCACTTAAGGCGGGAAAAAGAGGATTTGATATGACAATAAGTGATGATAAAAAAATAACAAGACAAAACAAGGGCTGTTTAAGTGTAATATGGATGGTTATACTGAATATACTATTAATAATTCTTTTTGTTGTTGGACTAATAGTTGGATTTTCACTTTTACCAATAAAAAATAACTATAAAATACTCTCGGTAATGTCCGGATCGATGGAGCCATCCATTCCGGTTGGAGGTCTGATTCTAATCAAGCCAGTAGAAACTTATGGCATTGGCGACGTTATCACATTTAGATCGAAAAAATCTTCTTCAGACAAGGATTTAACTACACATAGAATAAGCAGTGAAAAACAAACCGACGCTGGTATTTCTTTTATAACGAAGGGTGACGCCAATTCAAACGAAGACACTGTTTCTGTAGATTTCGATCAAATCTTGGGTAAAAGACACCTAACAATTCCTGTTCTTGGATACCTATTAACATATATAAAGACTCTTCCTGGGCTGATGTTGATAATTATTGTCCCCGCAACTGTGATAATTTATGAAGAAGCTCGAAAGATCAAGCATGAGGCGAGATTCATAATACAACGTCGACGCGAGAAAAAAGATCAAAATAAAAAGAAAGACGTCGACGAGAGTAATAAAAAGTCTAAAAAACCAATTAAACAAGAATAAATTATCAAAAGAAGGGTAGATCTATGAAAAAGTTTATTAAATTCTTAAAAATCGCTTTTTTGCCTTGCGCAACAATTTTCGTTGGTTCCATTTTCACTGGAGCCTATTTCACCGATTCCATTAAGGTAAGCAATAACTCTTTAACAACGGGAAGTTGGTCGGCCACGGCAACCTCTACTGCTACTGGAACATCAACGCCACTACCATCGGGAAATGTTGTTTTAAATGAATTGATGTGGATGGGCTCTGTTGGGGGTGTGCAGGACGAGTGGATCGAACTCCGCAACACAACCAACAGCACAATAGATCTTTCTAACTGGCAAATTACGGGTATGGACGGAAGTATGACAGAGGGTTTGTTGGTAACGATTCCTGCTGGAAAAACTATTAGCGCGAACGGAATTTTCCTTATTTCTAGAAAAGCAAAAGATATTTCGGCAATAAATGTCGACCCTGATCTTGTAGATAATGACGCATTTCTAAGTAATTCAACATTAAAAATTCGTCTGTACAGCGGAGATTGGACAAATTCTGCAAACATTGTTGATACAGCGGGGGGCGGAGGGTCGCCATTGGCTGGCCTTAATGGTACTTCCAAACAGTCCATGTCTCGAAATTCCACGCCTGGTGATGGAACGCAGGCGACGAGCTGGTACACGGATACAACGTCTAACAGCACAACTTACTGGGACAGTGCCGATGGCAACTACGGAACTCCCGGAGGTCCAAATGTATAAACAAATGTCAAAAAGAACGCTCGTTACAGTTTTGTCGCTAACTATTGGCGCCTTGGGATTGATGAGCTTTGTCAACGAAACAAAAGCAGCAAACTACAATGCCGGACCGCTAGAAGTTACATATAGCGGTGTCGGGGCAATGTTTGCGGAAAACAATTTAGCTCCAGGAGACAATTCCAGTAAAATCATAACCGTCAAGAACAATGGTACTGTTGCACACTCTTTTTCGCTCGCCACGACTAATGTTTCGGGTACTCTTGCCGACGTACTTTATCTAAAACCAACAATCAGCGGGACAGAAGTGTGGTCAAAATCGATCAAGGAACTATCCCAACTGTCCCAACAAAGCCAACTTGTTATCCCAAGCATTGACGCAGGAGGATCAAGAGATGTTGAGCTTAAATACGAGCTTGCAAGTTCCGCTGGTAATGAATATCAAAATAAAACAGCTAAGTTTGACTTAGTTTTTGGTAATGAGTCAACAGATCAAGCAGAGCCGACTATTACACCAACTCCGATCGCAACTGAGACGCCTGGCGGGGACACGAATATTGCATCAACTGATACAACCGGAGGTACGGGCGGTGGCATCGACATTTTTGGAAGACTTAGGCGTCTATCAAGAGCGGGAAATCCAACTCCAAGTGCAACTGCAACTGAGACGACAACAGCTAGCCCGTCGCCGACCGCTACTGCGTCATCTGAGGGCGAAGTCAAAGGTGAACAGACGGATAATGCAAGAGGAGGCGAGAACTGGCTTCTACTTCTTATAACACCAATCATTGCTGCTATAGTTTTGATGATACCGACCATGGGAACAGCGTTAGGGGTCGGTATTCCGGCTGTGGCTGGTGCAACCGCGATTGTATTATCGTTTTTTTACAAGGGTAATATGAATCGCATCACATTCTGGATCATCCTAATACTCGAGATTATCATCGCTCTAATCTTGAACTATTACTTGCTCTCTAAGGATAAAGAGGAAAATAGCGAGAAGCCGGCTAAAAAGTCCAGCAACTAGAGCTCAAGATTGACAGCGCAGCACTCGTCTGGTATGGTTTTAGCATTGACGCTGGGTAGAGCAGTCTGGTAGCTCGCAAGGCTCATAACCTTGAGGTCGTGGGTTCAAATCCCACCCCAGCTACCAAAAAAACGAAGCAAAAACTCCACGACCCGTGGGGTTTTTGTGTTGTAAAGAACCCTTTACATTTCATTGGATTGCAGGTAAAATCTTGTTATGCTTTAATACTACTGTGACAGCGTAGCTCAGTCGGTTAGAGCGAAGGAATCATAACCCTTAGGTCGGAGGTTCGAATCCTCCCGCTGTCACCAGAATTGCGAAGCGATTATTTGGTGACGGAGCTTCAATTTTAAAATAAGACTAAAAATAACAATAATATAAAAAACTGTAGAAACATTTTCTACTCTATGTTTTTTTAACCCATATGAATAAACTACAGCCATCGCAAATCAAAGCAATTGCAACGATCGTTATCGTCATTCTTCTGGCGAGCGCGCTTTATAATCTCTACAATCCACTTTTCAGCAAACCAGCCGAAAGCGTTTCGATTTCGCAAATTTCAGATGAATACAAAGTTAATAACATCGAGAAAATAGTGATCGAGGGTAATGAAGTGACGGCCGAACTAAAAGATGGTCGCAAGATTAAGACTTTTAAAGAACAAAGCACTTCGCTTGTAGAATATGGTCTGACGCCAGACAAGGTTAATATTGATATTAAGGACCCAGACAAGGGCGCATTCTGGCCAACTTTTTTGTCGGTAATTTTGCCATTCCTACTTCTTGGTGGCTTTATCTTCTTTATGCTCCGTCAGGCACAGGGGGCAAACATGAAGGCGATGAGTTTTGGCAAATCAACTGCCAAACTAGCCAACCTCAAAACCAAAATTTCATTTGCTGATGTTGCCGGACTTCGCGAGGCTAAAGAAGAGCTCGTTGAAATAGTTGATTTTCTACGCCATCCAGCCAAATTCAAGGCTGTTGGGGCTGAAATCCCCAAAGGTGTTCTGCTAGTTGGCTCGCCTGGTGTCGGTAAGACCTTGCTTGCAAAAGCCATTGCCGGTGAAGCGGGCGTGCCTTTTTTCTCGATCTCTGCTTCAGAATTTGTTGAAATGTTTGTCGGTGTCGGTGCATCAAGAGTGCGCGACATGTTCCAGAAAGCCAAGCGCAACGCACCTTGCGTTATCTTTATTGATGAGCTTGATGCAATTGGTCGTCAACGAGGGAGCGGTCTTGGCGGGTCACATGACGAACGAGAACAGACCTTAAACCAGATATTGGTTGAGATGGACGGCTTCGATACAGACACCCGTGTGATCATCCTAGCGGCTACCAATAGACCTGATGTTTTAGACCCAGCACTATTGCGCCCAGGACGTTTTGATCGCCGTGTAGTCTTGGCCTTACCAGACAAGAAGGAGCGCGAAGATATTCTAAAAATTCATGCCAAAAATAAACCGCTTGAAAAATCGGCCGATCTGTCACGTGTTGCGTCTAACACGGTCGGCATGAGTGGGGCTGACCTGAAAAACGTCATGAATGAAGGTGCAATCCTAGCAGCACGTAAAAATCAAAAAACCGTTACCGAAACAGATCTGATGCAAGCGATCGAAAAAGTGACCCTGGGGCCTGAAAGAAAAGGCAAAGTTATGAATCAAAAAGAAAAAGAAATTTCCGCCTACCACGAATCCGGGCATGCCATAGTCGGCAAATATCTCAAGGATGATGAGGAGCTTCACAAGATATCGATTATCTCGCGCGGTATGGCCTTGGGCTACACCTGGTCTATGCCCAAAGAGGATAAGCACATGAGGTCCAGAAGCGAATTTCTCAATGATATTGCTGTTCTATTAGCCGGAAGAGTTGCGGAGAAAATGGTATTTAATGAGCTGACAACAGGTGCTTCAAATGACTTGGAGCGCGCTACAAAGATCGCTCGTAATATGGTTCAGATTTACGGTATGTCCGATGTTATCGGCCCAGTTGTGGTAGGGGAGCGCGATGAGCTTGTTTTCTTGGGTCGCGAACTGAACGAACACAAAAACTATAGCGAAAAAACCGCCTCACTAATTGGCGATGAGGTAGAAAAGATTGTTTTGCAAGGCGAGAAGCAGGCAAAAGAGGTCCTGACAAAACACAAAGTAAAACTCAAAAAACTATCCGAGCTCTTGCTCAAAAAAGAAACTCTTGAACGCGAAGAGTTCGAAAAAGTTATCTAGCTATCATTGATCTATTAGTGCTATCTAATCCATCCCGATAAGAAGTTTCCGACTTTTACAGCGCCATTTCTTGCCCAGTTTCCGACAGCCTTGACTCCATTTACTGCTCCAGTATAGCCCCTCTTTATTGCGCCACCTACTCTCTGGGTTATTGTTGGTGGTTTTGCTACTTTTGCGGCCTGGACATTTGCTTCGGACCCTACAAATTTTGGTGCTTGCGGTGTTCTGCCAGTAACTCTATTCCAAGATCTTTTTAACCACGCTGAGCCTCTCTGGACTAAGGATGGTGCTTTTACTGTGTTACCGGCGACATTTGCCTCCGAACCAATAAACTGTGGTTCTTGCGGCGCTCTGCCAAAGACCTTATTCCATGCACCCTTAACTGCGTTGGCTCCCCTTTGAATAATTCCTGTTCTTGTGGCAACGTTAGCTCCAACGTTTGCCTCGGATCCAATGTAACCGGCTGATCCCACGGCCCCAGTTGACCTAGTTCCCAGATAACTCATTACTCCCTGAACAGGCATCAGGGCTATGTTTGCACCGGCAATTTTCAGATAATCTCCCATTAGGGGGTTGTCAATCGTTTGATCCTTGATGTAATCTAGAACCTTTTGTGTAACCGGACGGGCGTTTTTTTGCGCATGATATAGGGCTGCTTGGAAGAGTTCATTTTCTCTTGCATATAGAATCTCCTGGTTAGTTAGTCCTCGGCCATCCGCTAGTTTTTTAAGGATCGCGTAGTCTAAATCTCGATTTGGTGCAATACCTGACTTCTCAGTCGGAACGGCTACATCCTTGGCGTCACTTCCAACATTTCTTTCATAGACCCATTTACCATCTTTTTTTACATAAACTTTATTACCTTCTTTTTTATAGCTATTGCCGTTGTATACAAACTCGCCATCCTTGGGTGTGGATGCTGTGTCTCCAGTATAATAGCTATCCGGGACAGGTGCGTAACGGATTTTTCTCGGATCTCCGGCATCCCCTATACTAGTCGCTGCTTCTGGTTTCGCCAGTTCAGGGCGTGCGGCAATGTATGTATCAATTTTCTTCTTCACTTCTTCTGGTGTACTGTTTGGTCTAACTGGCTTAACTTCAACCTCTGCTCCAGTTTCAGTTCCGGTGCCTGTTCCCACCGCAGCGCTAGTCGTACTCTTAACTTTTATCGGCGGGTAGTCTGTACTCGTTGCGTCTTTCACTCCCTCGCACTCCTCTTTTACCGCACTAAGATTAACCGAGTAGGGCATTTTCTCGCCTTTTGTCAAAGCCTCGCCAAAGCGATCTGCCCACTGGTTTGAATTGTCAAATATTTCTAATTTTTCGCCACCGACTGTAGCGTCGGTAAGGTATTTCCTTATTGCTTCTTGGTTGGCAGCATCGGCAAGTGGCTTACTCGGATCAACACCTGGGACAATAATTTCTGAGCAATGCCACATATCCCCTTTCTTATTCTTCGTCAGATAGTAGTGCTTAAACCCAGCTTCACCCTTATCGGCGTTTATCAACTCTAATCCCGGATAGTCATTGATGGCAACTTTTGCGCTGATGGTTGGAATGGCTGCGGCACCCGTAGCTCCATTTGGCTGAATAAGGGTCCGCTGCTCGCCAATCTTTCCTACGGTCGTTACTCCGGGATCACTCGCCGATATTTCCGGCAATCCCATCCATCCCGAAACGAGCCCGCCTACAGAAACAGCAAAAGCGAGAGCTCCAACTACAGCGAGACTCCAGATGCCTACATTCAGAACTTTTGGCGCTTCATCATTTTTGTAATCCGCCATTTCCCCTCATATATTACTATATATATTCTAACTTTATCGAAAAATATTTACAAGGTCTATAGAGATTGCCGACGCTTTACAATTTTAAATCAACTTATTTTGTGTTAGTTTAAGGGTCATGAACATTTTAGAAGGCCTTAACAGTAAGCAGCGCGAGGCAGTAGAAGTGACGGAGGGGCCGTCGCTTATTTTGGCTGGAGCCGGAAGTGGCAAGACACGGGCTTTGACCCACAGGATCGCATATCTAATATATGAAAAGAAAATTCCTCCGCAAAATATCTTAGCCGTTACTTTTACCAATAAAGCCGCAAATGAGATGAAGGAGCGAGTATCGGAATTATTAAGTTCCGGCGGCATAAAATTAAACCACCAAATTCCGTGGCTCGGAACTTTTCACTCGATTTGTGTCAAAATTCTTCGCCGAGAGATTCAGGGGATATCTGGTTTTACTAGTGATTTTTCAATTTTTGATAGTGACGATAGTCTGCGCGCGATCAAGCATGCAATGCGCGCCCTTGATATTTCAGAAAAAAAATATAACCCTCGTGCGATTCGCTCATTTATATCAAGCGCAAAAGGGGAGCTTATCGGTGCCACGCTTTACAAAAAATATGCGCATGAACATTTTCAAGAAATTGTATCAAGGGTTTTTGTAGAATACGAAAAAATCCTGCAAAAAGCCAATGCTCTGGACTTTGACGATTTGATCTTCAAAGCCGTTGATATGTTTCAGAAAAACCCCAGTATATTAAAAAAATATCAAGATCGCTTCCATTATATCCTGGTGGACGAGTACCAAGATACCAACCACTCTCAATACATATTCTTAAAACTTCTAGCCGAGGCTCGCCAAAATATTTTTGTAATAGGCGACGACTGGCAATCAATTTACTCTTTCAGGGGTGCAAAGTTTCAAAATATCCTTGATTTTAAGAAAGATTATCCGAAAGCGAAGACTATCTATTTAGAAGAAAACTATCGCTCAACCGATAAAATACTGGAAGCGGCTCAGGCAGTGATAAAGAAAAATGAAATGCGCTCTGATAAGAATCTCTATACCGAAAAGAGGGGAGGGGCACCAGTCGTCGTTGCTGCCGCTCCGGATAAATTAACGGAAATAGAATTTATTTTAGACGAAGTTTTATCGCTCAAAGAAGGGGAGGGCAGGGAACTTCGCGATTTTGTTATCCTCTATCGCACTAATGCACAATCCCGACTTTTTGAAGAATTTATGATTCGTCGGCAGATCCCCTACCGGATCATTGGCGCAGTCCGCTTTTACGAGCGAAAAGAAGTAAAAGATATAGTCGCGTATTTGCGTTTTATGACAAATTCTAGCGATGCCATTTCCCTTTCTCGAATTATTAATGTTCCGCCAAGAGGGATTGGTGATAAAACGCTACAGAAAATTTTATCTTACGATATTGGAAACTGGCAAAATATAGTTGACATAGTTCCGAAGTCAAAACCGTTTTTCAAAATAATTGAGAGACTGAGGGCTGAAACGGTTGCATTGAGCCCCGAGCGAATCATCGATCGAATATTATCTGACACCGGATACAAAGAATTTTTGTCCGATGGATCGCTAGAGTCAGAGTCAAGACTTGAAAACATCGAAGAACTCAAATCTGCCGCTTCGTCGCACGAAGATCTGGGATCATTCCTAGAATCGATAGCTTTGATCTCCGATATCGACGATCACCATCAGTCGGATAATATCCTAACCTTAATGACGATACATAGTGCCAAGGGACTCGAGTTTCCAGTGGTATTTATTTCCGGTTTAGAGGAGGGACTTTTTCCGCACGCTAACTCGATGGATGATCAATTTGAGCTTGAAGAAGAGCGCCGACTTATGTATGTTGGTATGACAAGGGCCCGCGAGAGACTATATCTTGGATTCTCCAAAAGCAGGCTGATGTATGGCTCTTTTCAGCTTTGTGAGCCATCAAGATTTTTAGAGGAGTTGCCTCAGCAGGAGATAGAGTTGATCGAATTGTAGGCAAAAAATGATAAAAATTTTAAAAAGTAAAATATTTCTGATCGCTTGTATATCTTTTTGTATTTTCTTCTATTTAAACCTAGCCAACGCTCAAGAGGAGAGTAGATCCTATGACCAAAACTTTTTGGTCGGACGTGCTGTATCTCTTGCAAACTTTGGACCAGATGAGGAGGCGACGGTTCCTCAAATAATGTATACCCTGCCCGGGGAAAAGAAGATTCATGGGTCTAGCATCAGTGGGGGGCAAAGAACGGTTACGATTTTTGATCCAAATTTTGGTCTAGGAGGTATCCAAGCAGTCTTTTATCCACCAGAGTTTACTATTCTTGATGCAAGTCGCACAATCAAAGTAAAAAGTTTCAAGAGGGTAGTGGGGGACGTTTTGCAGGAAAACGGGGTTGTAATTGCCAAGGAAGATCAGGTGGTACCAGGTCTTAGAGATACCGCCAAGGCAACGCAGGAAATTAAAATTACAAGAGTGGAGCTCGCTGAGGTTGAAAAAAACGAGACCCTCCCCTACCAGAGTAAGGAAATTGATGATGATACGCTCGAGCGTGGTAAAAAGACAGTTAAACAGGAAGGAAAGACAGGAAAAAAGGTGCTCACCTATCAGGTCAGGCGTGAAAATGGTGTTGAGGTCTCAAATAAGCTTATAAAAGAAGAAATAACCGAAAAACCAAAAGATAAAATTACACTGATAGGTACTAAAGTGGTTGTCCTGAGCTCGGTCAGGGGCTACGCAACTGCGACTAACAGGTCGGATGCGGTGGTGAGCGCCAATTATAAAAGAGGAACACTGCTTAGAATTACAAATCTTGCTAATGGAAAAACAATTTTAAAAACTGTAAATTACACGTGGGGTGTCGCCTCTCCCCCGGATGGTGTGGTTTTGGATTTATCGTGGAGCATTTTAGACGAGCTGAAATTTAACGGAAACGATAAGGGTCCGGTTGTACTTGTAGAAGAGATAAAGCAATAACAATATGAGCAATACTAGAGATTTGATTAAAAGATTTGGCGGTGCTACCCATTCCTTGGGCCAGCATTTTCTCCTGTCCGAACCTGTTGTCGAAAGGATGGTTGAGCGAGCTAATATCACAAAAGAAGACACGGTCCTAGAAATCGGTCCGGGACTTGGGATACTAACAAAAAAACTAAACTCCTCCCCCGCCAAGATGATTATTGCATGTGAGAAAGATCGCAAGCTCCACGAGTTTTTATTAGGTGAGTGCAAAAATAAAAAGTTGAAACTTATATGCGATGATGCACTTCTTCTAATCCCACAATTGCAAGTTGAATCCCCTTTCAAGGTAGTTGCAAATCTGCCTTACAATATATCTTCTCCAGTTATGATATCGCTTTTAACAATATGCCCAACCTTGCCTAAAACGATGGTATTAATGCTCCAGAAAGAAGTGGCTCAGCGTATTTGCGCCAAGCCAAATAGTTCAAACCGAGGTTTTTTAACCGTCTTGCTTGAGCTTATGGGCGAACCAGAGATTATCGAAACTGTACCGAGTAACCTATTTTATCCCGAACCTGCTGTTCAATCAGCTACAATTCTAATTTCAAATATCGAAAAACCGAACTTTGATATTAGGTCAGCTATGAAGATTATAAAGTTAAGTTTTGCTGGAAAACGCAAAAAACTAAAAAACTCACTTTTTTCATCTTTGCAACTTAAAGGTGAAAAGGCAGAACAAGCGGCAAAGCGCTCTGGTGTAACTCTCGACATGCGCCCCGAGGACTTAAACAAAAAACAATGGGAGGGTCTTATCTTAGAACTTTCCCCGCTTCTTAAGAGATCTTGTTAAGGAGCCAGTTTACTCCCCAGCCAATAAGAAAGGTTTTTAGAAGATCTTTTGTGTTGTAGTCACCCCACCTGGTGTACGAAACATTGCTATTGCCATTTGAGCCATCTATAGATATCGCATAACCCGATCCACCATAAGCGCCCCCCAGCCCAGTGTACCCTCCATAGCCGCCATACCCTCCGCCATATCCGCTATATCCACCATAGTTTGATCCGCCATATCCATATCCGTTATAACCAGTTGATCCATAGGGTGACAATGGATTGTCATATGACGGAACACCGTTTGGCCAAGTCCTGGGGTAGCTCATACACTCTTGTGACATAATCAAAGTTCCACCGACAACACAATACAATAACCAATCGTTGTAGCTATTGAATCCTCCAGGGTAGTTTGTGCCCCACGGATATGAATTTGTAGCAGTCGGTAAATACGGGAAATTCATTCCCGTGCCGGAGTTTGTGCCCCAAGGGTTAAGACTTGGGTCGTCGGTCCAGTTGTTGGCAAGGCCTCTTTTGTTACAAGTGTAAAGACTGTCGCCAGGCAGTGCAAAAGTACCGTCGGAAAGTTGTTGAATCATTTCCTTGTCGCTTTGCAGGCATTGCCCAACCCAGTATTTTGCAATCGGTACTTTTGAGCCATAAAGTTCCTGCTCACTCCTATCGCCATAACCTGCCAGAGCATACGAAGAAGAAAAAACAAAAAATGTTAGAGCCAATAAAAACGCAAATATTCTTTTCATTGCCTAAATTATAGATGCAAGTAGCTTTAGTATCAAGTGTCGAAAAAAAATAAGAAATTTCTACTTGACCGTGACTGACTTCGCTAAGTTTCTTGGTTTATCTGGGTCCAACTTTTTTTCAAGTGCAATATAATAGGCCATCAGTTGAGGGTAGACGATCGAAGCGATCGGGGTGTAAAAACCATTTTTATCAACCGGTAGGTATTGTTCGAAGACTTGGTTGTTACGGTAATTTATTCCAATTACTTCAGCTCCTCGTGCCTTAACTTCCATTGCATTCGAGACAATCTCAGCCTCGGACTCATCGTCAGCGGCAAAAACTAAGACTGGGACGTCTTTTTCGATGAGCGCAATCGGCCCGTGTTTCAGATCCCCACCGGCAAAACCTTCGGCATGGATATAGGAGACCTCTTTGATTTTAAGGCAAGCTTCAAGAGCATTTGGATAATTCATGCCGCGACCTAGCGCGTAGATATTTTGGACTTTAGCCAATTTTTTCGCCATCTTCTTGATTGTCTCAAGCGATTTTTTGCTCAATATTTTTTCAATATCGGCTTTAGCGGTTTGCAAGACTTTTTTGGCTGCTGGAACTTTGCCTTGAAGAGCACCAGAGATCATGACAAACATTGCCATCTGCGAGACATAAGCTTTGGTCGAAAGTACGCATATTTCCGGACCTGCTTTAGTCAAAAGTGAGAAGTCGGCGGCGCGCATTAGGCTCGAGCCCATGACATTAACAAGGGCCAATACTTTTGCATTTGCAGCGTGAGCGTATTTAACTGCTTCCATGACGTCGGCGGTTTCACCCGACTGAGAAACACAAATTACCAAATCACCCTTGGCAAAAAGTGGGGCAAAGTGATGGAGCTCACCTGCTGAAATCGGCTGAACCATGATTTTGTTGACCTTTGCCAGCAGGTAACTTCCGTACATTCCAGCATGAAGGGCGGTACCACAAGCGACAACATAAACGCGCTTTGCTCGTTTTACCATGGCGGCTGCTTTCTCAAGCTCGCTTTTTTCCATGGCCATAGTCTTTTCAATCACCTGTGGTTGTTCAAGCATTTCTTTAATCATGAAGTGGGGATGGCCACCTTTTTCTGCTTCAGTTACATCCCATTTTATGGTGACAACTTTTGGCTTAATGGTTTTGCCAGAATTGACATTTTTTATTTCATATCCGCCCTTGATTTGGTCGCTGATTGCAACCATTTCAAATTCTTCCAAAAAGACGACTTTGTTGGTGTATTTAAGGAAAGCAGGAACGTCGCTTCCGAGAACAATTTCATTTTTTCCGATACCGAGAACAAGTGGCGAGCCCTTGCGCGCTCCAATCATTAATTTTTCATCTTCAAATACAATCCCGAGAGCATAGCTTCCCGTCAGTTGTTTTAAAGTTGCTCGAACAGCTTCTATTTTGTCCTTAGTCTTTTTTAGGTTCTGTTCGATTAAATGAGCAATTACTTCGGTATCTGTTTGAGAGACAAACTCATGACCCTTTTTCTCAAGTTCGGCCCTCAGTTCTTGGTAGTTTTCGACAATGCCATTGTGAACAACGGCAATTTTTTTATCGCAAGAAAAGTGAGGATGCGAGTTGGCTTCGGTTACGCCACCGTGTGTGGCCCAACGGGTGTGGCCAATACAAATTTCTCCGCTAAATTTTGGTAAGTCTTTTTTTAATTCAAATCCGCCGATTTTGCCAACTTGTTTATGCTTGATCATTTTCCCATCGCTTACTGCTGCCAAACCCCAAGAGTCGTATCCGCGATACTCGAGTCTTTTTAGACCGTCAACAACAATTTCTGCGCCGTTCTTTTTTCCAAAATATCCTACGATACCACACATATCTTGCCTCGCTTTAACGCGTTATTTTTTATGATGTTATCACAAAACTACTTTTCTATTTTTTGAGAAAATTGTCAACTAAATAATCCGCCTCTTGCTTTTCTTTAATCCATTTTATATCGGGAAAACGGCGAAACCAAGTCAGCTGTCGACGAGCGAAAGCATGGATTTTCCATTTTAAATTTTGTGCCATTTCCATAAAATTATTAGTTTTAAAAATCTCTTCGTTGATGTCTGCTTGGTTATTTTTTATCAAGAATTCGCTAATTAGCCGATATTCAAGTCCTAATTTATGTAGCCAATTTGAGCTGACCCCGGATTTAAGAAGCCCATCCACCTCCTCAAGCATCCCTTCCTTAAATCGCCCATCAACTCTTTTATCGATCTTTTCATAAAGAATTTCACGGGGGAGGGTAATGCCAATTTGCAATATTTGATATTCTGGTTTCTTTTTTAAAATTATAGTCCCCTCTTGAGCAATTTCGATTGCACGGATAACTCTTCTTGGGTTCTGTAAATCCAGTTTGCTATTAGTTGCCGGTAATTTTTCGTAAATATCCTGTAATTCATTAAGCGATTTATTATCCAATTCTTCCCGCGTATATTTTTTTATTTTTGAGTTAAACTTTTCACTTTTCACTTTTAACTTTTCACTTGAGTCGAAGGCGAAGCCTTCGACGAGCGCTTGGACATAAAGTCCCGTACCCCCAACCACGATTGGCAATTTTCCTCTTGCAAAAATTTCGTTTATCGTTTTTCTCGCTCGATCAAGCCAATCAAAAAGAGTAAATTCTTTTCCTGGATCAACAATGTCAATCAGGTGATATTTTACATCGCCATACTCCCTTAGGTCTTTTCCAGATCCAATATCGAGACCTTCGTAAATTTGTCGGCTGTCAGCTGAAATAATCTCCCCGTCATATTTTTTAGCTAACCGAACAGCAAGCGCCGTTTTTCCCGATGCTGTTGGTCCGACAATACACACAACCTTGTGATTTTTCATAAGAGTTATTTATACCATTATATCTTAGCGCTATCAATGTCGAAGGGGCGCGGTGAGTGTTGCTACACTCATCGCGCCCCGAATACTCTCTTGCGGGCTTCACAGTTACGACCTGACTCTCACTGCGAAGTCCGCGATTACTGCCACGATCTCCTCGGCTGTCCATGGCGCTGCCTTTTTTCCGAGGCCCCATCCGTGGGATGGGCGGAATGACCCAAAAGGAGGGTTGGAGACTATGAAGTCGATCCAGAAGGTGCCCTCTCCGTCTTCGATGAACCCTACCTCACGAATTCCCCACTCGTCCGGGATCAGCCCCTTTGCTTCCTCAAGTGCTCTTACGAAATCCTCTCCCGTCTGTGCCGCTTCCACGGCCAGCCCTCCTTGCGTTGCGTGAGTCTAGGGTGTGAGCCTGGGTCTAGAGGGTTGCGGGCAGTCCCGACCTGAGCTCGGCGGGAAAGACCGCATTGACCGCTGCAAGGCGATCGAGGCCATCCTTCACGGCAAGGACTTGGCCACCCTTCATCAGGCTTACGCTGCACGTCGACCCTGGTACGGCCACAACGACTATGTCGTAGCCGTGCTCTCGTGCCTTTTCGACCAGCTGTTGCTCTGTTGGTGCGACGCTCATCGTTTAGTCACCTTTCCTTGGCTAGATCCGCTTGATGGTGTTGCGCAATGGCAATGTGAAAATCAGCCATACTGTGAATCTTGCTACGGAGTAGGCCTCCCAGATTGCTTCCTGGGCAGTCTGTTGCGTATGTGACTTTCCAACCAGCTCCCAGTTGCTCTTGAGGTAGATCCTTGCCCAATAGCCTGGACTGGGCTCGGGCCAGTTCTGGCAGACTACGACCTGATACGTCTTCCCCCTATGTGTAATCTCATAAGTCCCCATACCTTCATCGGTTGGCATGACCTTCCCTCCGGGTGTAATACTGTATGGGCGCAAGTGTATCCTTTTTTCCTTTTTTCTTCAAGATGTGGTTAAATAATTTTAATGTCCAAACTCTCCAAAATTCACTCTGTTGTGGCGGTCGGACTAGAGCCGAGGCTGGTTGAAGTTGAAGTTGATATTGGTGCCGGTATTCCATCGCTGACTATTGTTGGGTTACCTGACAAAGCAGTCGAAGAGGCAAAAGAACGGGTCCGGCTAGCGCTTAGAAACTCCGGTTTTGATTTCCCACCCAAAAAAATAGTGGTTAATCTAGCGCCGGCTGATGTCAAAAAAGAAGGGCCGTCATACGACCTACCGATTGCTATCGGAATATTGGTTGCAGGCGGGGTTATAGACATCGAAAAAATCAAACAGACTATTTTTTTAGGTGAGTTGGCTTTGTCGGGGGAGGTAAGAGCTACAAAAGGTGTGGTGCAGGCGGCGATTTTAGCAAAAAAACTATCCTATTCCCTGGTTGCTCCTAAAGCCAATCGACCGGAGGCAGAATTAATCCCCGACATAGAGTTTTTGTCAGCCAAAAATCTAAAAGAACTAATTTTACAAATAATTGGAAAAAATGAGACTCCCCTATTTTCAAAAACAAAAAAATTTAACTTAAAGGAAGTCGGCGATTTTGGTGAGTACGACTTTGCCAATATTACAGGTCAAACTCAGGCAAAAAGGGCTCTCGAGATAGCGGCATCTGGCGGACACAACGTACTTTTCTTTGGATCTCCAGGGGGTGGAAAAACATTATTGTCAAGGAGTATTGTCTCAATCTTGCCACCAATGGGTGAGGATGAAGTGCTTGAAGTGACCAAGATTTACTCTGTTGCCGGACTTCTAAATGAGAATGAACCAATTGTAACCAGGCGTCCATTTAGATCTCCGCACCATACAACATCGGCAGTAGCGATAATCGGCGGAGGGACATATCCCAAGCCAGGTGAAGTTTCGTTAGCTCATAAAGGTGTATTGTTTTTTGACGAATTTCCCGAGTTTCCTCGGTCAGTTTTGGAGGCCTTGCGACAGCCACTAGAAGACAAAGTTGTAACAGTCAGTCGAGCTCAGGGGACTTTACATTTTCCAGCTGATTTTATTTTAGTAGCTGCCAAAAACCCATGTCCTTGCGGCTATGCTGGCGACGAAACCCATGAGTGCAATTGTACGACAGCCCAAATCTTGGCATATAATCGTAAAATATCCGGTCCGCTACTGGACAGAATCGACCTACAGATCCAAGTAGGGAAGATGCCGTTTAAACTAGTCCAGTCCTCCGCCAATGAAGAGAGCTCGAGCGTAGTTAGAAAAAGAGTCGCTATTGCTCGTCTGACTCAAACCAATCGTGCTCAAAAAGTATTAAAAAAATTAAAATTAAATGGGATTTTGTCAAAAAAAGATTTGGAACTTAGCTCTCCCCTATCAGACTTGGCAAAAAATATGCTATCTAGTGCAATCGAGCAACTCGACCTCACTATGCGCTCTTATCTTAAGATATACAGAGTTGCCCGGACGATCGCTGATTTAGAAAACTCCCCTGAGATTTGTCAGTCGCATATTGCAGAAGCTTTGCAATACAGGATGAAAGAAAACTAAGGAGCAAAATATGATATTTGATCAAACAAGAAACGTAAAAATTATAACAAGTGAAATCCCGGACGGTGAGATGAATTTTCTAAGTGACAAAGGGCAGGTAAATATTGAACGTTTTTTGGTGCAGAACAATATCGACAATCCTCTTGTAACCTGCAGCCAACCACATCAAACCCAAATCGCAATTGTGAAAAACCCCGGACGAATTGAGGGTGTCGATGGAATTTTGACGGCCGAAGATTTTGCGTTAGGTATTAAAACCGCCGATTGTGTTCCGCTGATGCTGTACAAAGAAAGTACTGGAATTCTAGGCGCGATTCATGTCAGTCGCAAAAATCTTCTTGGCGGTATAATCTCAAAATCACTAGATTTGAATTTAAAAAAGCTGAAGGTTGACAACTCAGAGCTCAATGCTTTTCTTGGCCCGCATATTCGCAAAAAGCATTATCCGTTAAAGGACGAGGCAATATCTGAGGTAAAAAATACTGGGTTCACACAGTTTTTGACGCAATTTGATGATAAAAGTCACTTTGATATAACAGGAGCGGTTTTGTCTGAGCTTGAAAAAATTGGTCTTTCAAAGGAAAATGTATTTGACAGCGGGATTGATACATACTCATCGCCAGAATTTTTTAGCTATCGGCGCGATGGAGGCGAAGTACCCAAAGTATTCCTGTCAGTCATAACAAAATAGATGAAAAATAAAAAAATTCTATACCAGATTGTATTTTTTGGCATTTCCGTGGTATTCGTCTACATCTTAGTGAGACAGTTCGGAAAGCTGACTGATGTAGTCGAAACTTTGGCTAAGGGTGCTTGGTATCTGCTTATCGCTGTTATTGGCATACAGGCGATAGGGATTATAAACAAAGGAGCATTCTATCACTCTCTATATGATTATTTTGGTGTCAAGGACTCTCTTCGAAGGTTGATCACGTTGACAATGGCTTCTAATTTTATAAACCTAGCTACGCCCTCGGCTGGACTTTCTGGCGCAGCGGTCTTTATATCGGAAGCTGAGCGTCAGGGTATGAGTAAAAGCAGGGCAACTTTTGTAAATATTTTTGCATACTTTTTGATATACGCCTGTTTCGTTTTAATCTTATTATTTGGTCTTTTCTATCTATTATTTAACCATCAGCTGCATCAATATCAGATTATCAGCGCAGCGATTCTTTTTGGCATGCTTTTATTGGCGGTTATATTATTTTTAGTTGCTGTCAAGGGAGCCTCTAGAGTAAAGAAATTATTTATTTATGTAGCGCGCATCGTCAATTTTTTTGCAAAATTAATGCAAAAAAAGACTAACGTTATCGACAAAGAAGATATACAGATTATAAGTCATGAAATTCATCTCTGTCTTAGACTGATTCAAAAAAATTGGAAACATCTCTGGCTGCCAGTTCTGCATGTCTTTTTGTGGGAGATTATCGATATATTAACCTTGTACTATTTGTTCTTGACCCTGCGCTATGCAATTTATCCTGGAACATTGATAGCGGCCTATGCCATCGGAATTCTTTTTTCCTTAGTTTCAATTACACCGAATGGTGTAGGTATTGTTGAAACTACTATGGTGCTTGTTTTGTCGGGGTTAGGTGTGCCGGTCGAATATGCAGCCATTGCTGTTGTTGGTTATAGGTTATTTACTTTTTGGATACCGTTTATTCTCGGTTATTTTGCCTTTAGAAGTTTCAAAAAAGAGAAACTAATAAATATCGAAAATGGCGCAAATTGACTCGGTAGGGTTTAATGCGAGCCGCCTTCCTTCCCCAAAAGAATATAAGAAGCCAACGCCTAGGGCGAATTTTTTTAAAAACATTGTTTTAATACTTTTTTTTTCCAGCTTTGTTTTCTTTGCTGTTAATCTACCGGCATTTTTTGTTATTACGGGATATAGAATTAATCCCCATAAATTTGCCAAAGAAGTGCCTGATATCCAAAACGCTGTTGTTGTAGCTTTAAATCAAGGGGGCGGTGTGGTTGAATCAACGCAAAACCCTAACCCGAACCAGCCATCTTCGTCAGCGACTGCAACTCCTCAAAAAACACCCGTTGCTTCTAAGGGAGTGAAACAATATGCGGATAGTACGCTCTTTATTCCAAAAATTGGAGTCGAGGCTCCGATCGGCTGGGATGTCGGCGAGAACGATATTATGGGAGCTCTAGAGAAAAATCTGGCACATATTAGTGGTACCGGAAAACCAAGCGAAGGTAAAAATATTTTTGTAACTGGACACAGCTCAAACTATTGGTGGAAATCAGGCGATTTCAAGACAGTTTTTGCTCTCCTTCCCGAACTCAAAGAAAATGATGAGATATTTATCACTTATAAGGGAAAGTTTTATAAATACGTTGTTTCCAAAACAGAAGAGGTGGGCAAAAACGATGTGTCTAACTATATCGACTCTGACAAGGAGCAATTAACCTTGATGACTTGTGTCCCTGTCGGTACGAATTTACGTCGCTTGCTAGTCATCGCAAAGCCAGCCGAGTAATGATGATTTGCTTGCGCGATAAAGTTTATGTAAAATTAGATTAATGAAAAAATTATTTCCGATTGTTTTGGGGGCTGTAGTTGCGGTTGGTTTGTCCTTAGCCGTAGCTCGAGCTCAAACTGGCGAGCCTGGTATTGATTTACCGATATTTTCAGCTACAGCTACGGCAACTCCCGATAATAGCTTCGTTACATATACAACTGTCACTCCGGTACCGGCGCTCACATTAACAGCCACAAGCAGCGAATATATTGATGATGCCGAAACTGGGTCTGAAATATACGCACTTGCGTTTCTATCTCTAATTGCAGGGATGGGTTTATTCTTCATAAAAAAATACTTAGACGTCAGAAAGTACTCTATATAGGTCAATTCAAGGCAGTCTTACAAAAGCAGTATCTACTGCTATAATTATTGTTATGAGGGATCCTTTCGCGCTGGTTCCACCAGCCAAAGAACAAAAAACAGGTATAGCCACCCCTCTACCAAGGCCTCTAGGAAAGGTTTATTTAGCTTTAGGGATTTTGGTGGGGATCGTTGTAATATTGATTGCAGCCGTTTTTGTTAGCTTAAGGCGTACAGCATCAGCAGATGTCATTGCACAAAACTACAGTGCAACAGTCAAGATTGAATTGCCAAATGACGAAAAAATAAACCCAGGTGATTCGTATACAAGCTCTCTTACAGTTTCAAATCAAGGGATGACTCAGATTGTCGGCAGGGTAAACCTTTGTGCCCTTGGGGCAACGCTCGATCTGTCAGCCTACAACAAAAACCTAAAGTCCGGACAAGCAGGCTATGCAAGTAAATTATCGAGCGACGAGCAGAGTTCGTTTAATCTTTCTGGTTGCAGTGGCTACTTTATAGAATATGGACCGTTGGGCTCAAGCCAAGAGCAGACTTTTCCGATAAAGTTTTTATTTTCTGGCGGGGGAGGAACTCAAGTCAAAATTGCCGCTAAAGTAATAAACAACATCAACCAAGAAGTGTCTTGTGGTGCACTCAATTTGGGAAAGTGCAACAGAGTTTCGTCGGCTCAAATTGGCTCGGACTCATTTCAATTTAAGCTGTCTAACCGCTCAAAGGTTGTTCTAAAGCGCGGATATAATTTTGTTACTTTGCCTTACACCTTCTCGCTTGACGCTACTCGGTCGTTTACATCGCTTCTAAAAAGCAAATGGGGATATTACTATAAAACGTCAACACCTGAATATCTAGATTTATTTAAAAACAATAACTCCGAATACATCAAAGCAGGCAATGGATTCTGGGTTTATAGCGAAAACGGAGAAGAAATATTACTGCCAGAGCAAAGAGTCGAGACAAACCCCAGCGATACTTTTAGAATTAATCTTGACGTAGGATGGAACCAGATCGGCAATCCATACACCAAATCGATTACTCTTGACCCCCAAAAAATTATATTTCAAGAAGCGGCGGAGGACGGGTCAGCATCGGGCGCAATGTATTCGTATCAAAATGCCTACGACAATAAAGTACTCTCAAACGTATACAATTTAGTACCAAAAACTTTGATGGACAGCAGCGGTTCCCTCAGCAATCTCACTAGTCTTATGGAATGGAAGGTCCTACCTATCGGTTCAACTTTGAAATCATATGTTGGTGCAGTGATAAAAAGCGAAAAGAAGGGGACTCTTGTCATACCTGGTAAAGACGTTATAACCGCCTGTGGTCTAATCACAGATGATGAGTGGAGCAAAATCCAAGAATGGCTAAGTCGCAATGGTCTCAACAGATATGGCGATCCCGAGGGCACTGTTTATTCGCAAGGCTCACCTGTTGACAAAAATGGCATAGCTCTTGATGAGTGCGACTCAATCCTCAAAAATCATGCCGATAAGCCCTGGCTGAAAAATAGTCCTCAATAGTTAACTAGATCTTGATATTTAGCTTATCGGCGGCAAATACGCCCATTTTTAAGATAAAGTCCGTTTTTGTGTTGACAAGCGATATGCCAACGATGACAACGACTAATACTAATATTGTCAGTAAAATCTTTCGAATCTCCTTTTTTACGTGATGAGATTCTTCGTCTGTTATCGAGGAAACCTGTGTTTTTGGTTCGGTTTTTTGAATGACCGTTTCACCAGTTTCAGACACAGAAGTTGTCGTTGCTACAACATTTTCCTCTTGGGATATTTGACCCTGCATCGCCTGATGGCGTAGTTTCTTTAGCTTTTTTTTGTTTCTTTTGGACATGACGAACTCCTTTTTTGTCGTTCGATATTAAATGTAAAATCCCAGAAATCAATGACAAATTCAAGGGCAGATCTGGAAAATATTTTAAAAACTGATAAGATGACCCAAGAGATGGCCTGGTGGCGGAGTGGTTACGCAGCGGTCTGCAAAACCGCGTACGCCGGTTCAATTCCGGCCCAGGCCTCCATCGATCTTAACGGCCTAAGCCGTTTTTTTTTGTTTAAAATGCGAAAGGCCCGCCTGTCTAGTTTGAGTAGTCAGGACGGGCCTTGGTATTTGTCGTCTCCGTTTGTGGCGTGAGCGTAGAGGATGACGACGAGGGCGACCGCGAGCGTGACGACCGGTGTGACGGCAAGTGTTACTTCGCCGAATAGGCCAATCATCAGCTCGAAGGTAACGAAGAAAGTGCACAGCGCTACCGTCACCACGATGTGCCGTTTCTGTGACCTCACCGTCAGGCGAGTTAGAAGCGAGCACGCAGGGATGCCAATGACGTACCCCACACAGACCGCCTTGATGTCCGTGTCGAAGTACTTGGCGAAGAGCAGTAGCGATGCTGCCAGTGGCACCACGAGCTGCACAGCGAGCCAGCTGGCGTCTACGTCAACACATCTTGCGGCTAGTTCGTAGAGCCATCTCTTCACGCGCTCACCTCCTGTTTATGTAATGTGCGAAGCGCTGAAGAGAGAAATAATACCTTATATTTATAAAAAGAGCAAGGTTATATAAGTAGAAAGTGGAAAGTAAAAAGTATAAAAGTGCGAAAGTGGGAAAGAGTTGAATATGAAAGTGCAAGAATAGCAATTAGAAAGTATAAAGTCATAATTCGTTTTAAAAGCACAAGGCCCCATCGCGATCTCTCGCTTTGGGGCCTTGGTGAGTCCAGCTAGGCTGGACCCGGTGCGGAGCTCGTGACTCCGCGGTTAGGTGGCGTCGGCCTCACCCTGTCTCTCCATCCGCTCTAAGCGGTAGAGGAGCATCAACAGGATCGGTGAAGCACCAAGGTCGATCTCGTCGTTCTCGCCCTTGGCCGAGGCCTCGACGGCCTCGATCGCGTCTTGGAGGAGCATCCACTTGGGTCGGATGAACTCCTCTTCGTCCAAACGCTGCCCGTCGGAGGAGTCAGTATCGATCTTCTCCGGCTCCACCTTGGCCAGGAAGACGCGTGCCCGCTTGGGCACTGGCTGGTGACCGGCGCGGAGGTCTGCTTCCAGCTGCCGGTCCGACTGCTGGAAAAAGTTGCCGACGAAGACGAGATCTCGGCCACTGACGCGCAGCCCGAGCTCGTCTGCCAGCTCCTTCACGATAGACTGTCTGGGGTCGCGTCCGCCGGAGATTCCACCTTCACAGGCGTCCCACATCCGTCCAGCTGCGGCCTTGACCGACCGCGCCATCAGGACCCAGACCTTTCCGTCCTTCCATCCCCACGGTAAGGCACTGACATAGGGGTTGGACACGAAGAAGGTCCAGGGTTTGGGCTCGTCGGAGCCCTCCAAGACGATCTTGGCATCAACGACACCCAGCCCGCGACCGAAATCACGGTACGACTCGACGTACTGAACACGTACAGCCTCAGGTTTAGCGGCTTCGTCGTGTTCCCTGTGGTCGTGCTGTCCTGCCATTAGTATCACCTGTCGCTGTTTGGGGCGACTCCCCATGATATTGTCGCTATTTAGGGCGACACCCTTGTGGGCTTTTGGTTCGGGGGACTACTTGACGCCGAGTATCAGGCGGATCGGAGCGAAGCTGTCGCTATCCTCGATCCACTTCTGCAGCTCGGCGTAGAACTCTGCGATGTCCCAAGTCTGCCCCCCCTCATCTGATTCCTGTGTAAAGGAGAACTCTTTGGTGCAGGTGAAACCGCGAAGGTCCTTGGTCCATACGTAGAAGTGGTGGTAGTACGGCCCCCAGAACGTATAGGAGTTATCGTGTGGGTGCTCGTGGACATATGGTCCCACAATCGCCACGCTCCCTTTGGGGCCACACAGACTCAGGACGTTGCCGACTCTCTCCAGTGAGAGAAGGGTGTGGCCCACTGTAAACGTATGAACAACCTCAGGCTCAGCATCGAGGAGATCCTCGAGGCGCTTGAGATGTGCCTCGACAGCGTGTCGGAACGTCTGGGGATTTGTGATTCGTATCCCCGAGGCACTTTGTCCTCTCCGACTATCCTTGTATGTGAGCCACTCCTTGTCCAGCTTGATTCCCCTCCATGCCCCATCTCTTGTACCTCGGATCAGTGCTAGGTTCCAGAATTCTCCCTCTCGCAGCCCCTGGATCGTAGCAATGACAGTACCAACGCTCGTCTCACCGGCGAAGGTGGACGAGAACTCTCCGCGAATCATCTCGAACACGAAATGGAACAACTTGACGTGGGCGGCGTGAATCATCTTCTTCACCTGTCGCTATATGGGGCGACCCCCCATGATGTTGTCGCTGTATAGGGCGACTCCCTTTGCCCGCCTACGGCGGGGTACACTGTTTTTCAAAGAGCAAAGGGTAAATTATTGATAATCCACTGCTTCGATCTTCGAACCAAGAAATATACCACAAATCTACCAAAAAGTCAAGATTCATAACAGATTTAAACTCAAAAACCGCCCATTGCTAAATATCAATATTTTAGATATATTCTCATTAGTTTTGCGGGTATCGTATAGCGGTTATTATATTACCTTGCCAAGGTAGAGATGCGGGTTCGACTCCCGCTACCCGCTCCAACGAGATGGCCGATAGGCCATTTTTCGGTGGAGCCCGAAGAGTCGAAGGCCGGAACGCGACGGCGTGAGGCGGGGTCGCGAGATGCGCCAGCAGGCGCAGACTTGTGACCGACTCCCGCTACCCGCTCCAAAAAAATGCCCAACTGGGCATCTTTGTTTTTAAATTGAAATATTGAAAATTGATTGCCCGGCGGTCCACTCGTGGCGGAAAAATCGTAAATTGCAAAATTGGAAATTATTCTATACCCGAACACATGTTCGCCCCTTGACATGCTTGATACGTAGTGTACTATAGTCCCCGTATGATAAAAGCATTTATAGTCATTGAGTTTATAAGCTCAATTTTGCTCATCTCATCCGTACTGCTTCAACACAGAGGCACAGGTCTTGGTGGTGCATTCGCATCTGAAGCAAACGTATATCGCTCAAAAAGGGGAATTGAGAAATTCCTTTTCAACTCAACCATCACGCTGGGTATTATCTTGGTCGCCAGTGTGCTAATTCATTTGCTTTACAAGCTCAAGTTCTCAGCTTAAATTATTATGGAAATATCCTTACGCGACGTAAGTCGTGTCAGATTAAATTCATTTGTTTATACTCTCAAGCATTGGCGGGGAACATTTTCACTGCTAGAAAAAGTTGCCGTTGGCATAATTTTTATTCTTATTATTTTGACATCGTATAAATGGGCGCTTGCTGCCTCAAACAGCGGCTCTTTTGTTCCGGTTTCAGGAGGAGTTTTCATCGAAGGTGTTGTTGGCAACTCACTCGATGACATCGATTTGGGACGTCTTACAAAATCAGGTTTAGTTTCGGTATCATCAGATGGAAAATTTGAACCAGATATAGCTTCATCATGGGAAGCGTCTCCGGATAAAGCAACCTATAAGTTTAATATAGCGTCAAATATTTCTTCAACTGAGATAGTCGATACATTAAGCAAGAATCCAACCTATTTGCCAGATGCAACTTGTGCTGCCGAGGGTATGAAGATGGTCAGCTGTAAGCTAACTGGTTCTGACACCAACTTCTTAAACGCACTGTCAAAGCCACTTTTTCCTCATGGACCGTATAAACTCGACAAGAAGACAAAAAATGAGATAAGGCTCAAGAGGAACCCTGATTATCACCTGCAAAAGCCATATATTGAGAAATTTATTGTCAGAATTTATCCTGATAAAGGCTCTTTAGAAAAAGCAGGGTCAAAAGGTGCGGTAACCGGAGCTATAAACCTTGATAATACACCCAGTAATTGGCAGCAGAAAAAAATTACTTTAAGCAAAAAACATATTTTATTTATCAATTCACTCAAAACATATCTGAAAAATACTAGTACAAGGGAGAAGATATTGAAGGGTGAAAAGCCAGAAGAGATTAAAACACTTGATATTCTGGAGATCAACGGTGTCTCAAACGACCCAGAATATGAAGCACTCAAGGCAAAGCTAACCGCATCTGGAATTGAGCTTAAAATAAGAAAATCAACCTTAAAAGAAGCGCTACTCGGTGACCTGCCAAAGAGAAATTATGACATTTTATATCTTTTGGTTAGTGAAAACCTATCATCCGATCCATATAAATACTGGAACTCTGCCGAAAGGTCAGGGGACGGACAAAACTTTGCCGAATTGGCAGATGCCGATATTGATGAACTGACCGAACAGTATCGGATAACCGAAGATCCTACCAAGAAAAAAGAAGTTTTTGACAAGATCGCGTCACTAGTTGAAAAAGAAAAGGTTGCCGTAGAATATAAAAATATTGAAGCAAAATATGCAGTTTCTCCCAAGATCAAGGGTCTACTAATAAATAAGAGCTGTTTATGTGAAGCGGATCGTTTTGACCAAGTTGCAAAGTGGTATATCAAGGAAAAGAAGCAACGTTAAAAATAATAAAGTAAATAAAAACCCGTCATTTGGCGGGTTTTTTAGTTTCAGTGGTGCCGAGGACAGGATTTGAACCTGCACGATCTTGCGACCACTGGCTTCTGAAGCCAGCGTGTATACCAATTTCACCACCTCGGCATCGGGTTTGACTTTACTAGATTTATATAAAATTGTCGAGAGAATGTGTTCGTAAATTGTTCTATATTGACTATAATATGATGATATATGATATCATCATAAATGTTCATTGTACTTTCGCATTGCTCCTGAAAAACGGAGCAACTACAGGAGGGAAGCCAATGTGTGCCAAAACAGAAGTTCCCGAAAACGTCGTTGGTCTGACGCCGCTGAGCGGGGGTCGCACGGAGGTTGAGACCGGGTCAGGTGCGAAGCTTGTGCTTGACTTGTCGGCGGACAAGGTCGAACAGGAGCTGCGTGACAGAGGACTCCACGTCAAGATGTCTGGTGACTGCTGAAGACTAGGGAGGCAGAGATGATCGAACTGACATGCTATCGCACTGGCTGTGAACCTCATCGCGTTCAAGTTCCGATGCGCGACGTATGTGCGATCGGGGGCCTTGGCGCAATCGGTGGGCGCGAGATGGTGCAGGTTTTCCATGTCGGAAGCTCGAAGCCTGAGGACGTAGCGTATGTTGCCGAAGGCACGGTGGACAGCGTTGCTGGTGTTCTCGGCCGGGATGGCAAGGGCCTTGAGATGCTCATCACTACCGACGGCGCACTTGCGCTCAATCGTGCCCGTATCACTGGAGCGGCGAAAGGACCAAAGGGCTCTGTTGTGACCACCTACCCCTTCGTCTGGCCTTTCCCGGGCCGTGCACTCGACGATATCCACTCCGAGCTTCCCTCTTTCACCGGGGCGTAACCGCCCCAGCTGTCCCTGGCCCCGGGCCGCACCAGCGGCACCGGGGCCGCTACACCTATAGCTGTATAATTTAGTAATTTATGATATCATCATAAATATCTATCAACTAATATAAATCTCCCATGGAAACATCATATTTAGAGCAAGAAATTAAAGAGGGTGTTGATTTTTTGGCTAGATTTAAAAGCCAGCAGGTTTTGGATTTTGTGTCTAAAATTAAACCCCCGATATTATTTGCCGCAATGGGCTCGAGTTTTTATCTTCCAACCGGTAGAGCCGAATCTTTAGCCAATGAATTTAGAAAACACCCTCAAGTTGGATTTATTTTAGCTAGCGAAGGATACATTATCGATCCAGATGCATGGGAAAGTGTTGTTTTGATCTCAAACTCGGGTAAAACCAGAGAAGTGATGGAACTTGCCAAGAAATTTCCTAAGGAAAAAATATTTGCTATAACCGGCAGCAAATCAAGCGAACTAGGAAAAATTGCTGGGTCTACATATGAGCTGCAAACAGGTAAAGAAAAGGCAGTTGCAGCAACTAAATCAATTGTTGAGCAAACTTTGATATGCGAAGAAATAATCAGATATCAAGCGGGAGAAAAAAACTTTACCAAGATTGATTTAGCCCCTATATCGCGAGCAATGCGGGAAAACTTTAAAAAGCCGATTTCGACATCGCTTTTGATCAATATTTCCGGAGCTCGAACGATTTATTTTGTCGGCGGACATAGCGGAATAGGAGAGGAAACAGCTTTGAAATTTGTAGAATTAGCCAAGAAGAAAACAAAGTTTATACCGGGTACCCAAATTCTCCATGGAGCGGAAGAGGTGATCGAAAAAGGCGATGTCGTGTTCTTGCTCTTCGCCGATCACTACAAAAAGTATTACGATCGACTCAAGGAGATGAAAGAGAAAACGGGCTGTCACTTTTACTCAATCGGCAACGGATCGACATTCTCCGAGGAAAATATCGAGTTAAACTTGATCTCGGGATTTAGACCATATTGTATGTTACCATATTTCTGGAATCTTCTGTCGCAATTTGCAAAATTAAAGGGATTTTCTCTTGACAAAGGAGATAAAATAGTTAAGGTCGGGGTAGCGAGCAAATAGTGGAAAGAAAACCTTTTACCGTCACAATGAAGAAAGACCTTCTAGGCAGGGTCGATTCTTTAATTGATGGAACCAAGATCCGCAATCGTTCTCATGCGTTAGAATATGTAGTTTCAAAATATTTCAAGCCAAGGATCAGAAAAGCTCTGATACTTGCTGGCGGGGATGGTGTCAAGATGCGCCCTTTCACCTTTGAGTTGCCAAAGACTATGATCCCGGTCAAGGGCAGACCAATCCTGGAACACATTATCGAACTTTTAAGAGAGTATGACATCAGGGAGATTCATGTTGCGATTGGCCATCTTGGTGAAAAAGTCAAAGACCATTTTGGCGATGGATCAAAATATGGTGTGCGAATAAACTATATTGAAGAGAAGAAAAAAACAGGTACGGGTGGATCACTGAGAAATGCTATCCCCCTGCTTGGCGTCGAACCATTCTTGCTTATATGGGGAGACGTACTGATCGACATTGATTTAGGTGATTTGATTGATTTTCATCTTGAGCGATCGCCACTTATGACCGTAGCTTTGACGTCTGTTTTGGATCCGTCAGATTATGGCGCTGTCAGGCTCCATGGAGACAATATTGTTGAATACAAGGAGAAACCCAAAAAATCAGTTGGAATGTCACACTTAGTTAGTGCGGGAGTGCAAATTGTCGATCCGGCAATCCTGGATTTCATACCTTCAAAATCATATTCGATGCTCGAGGACGAAGTTGTACCAAAGCTAATCCGAAATAAAAAAATTAAGGGTTATCTATTTGAAGGCCAATGGTTCGACATCGGGACACCAGAGATTTACCAAAGGGCAATCAAAGAGTGGGGCGAATAAGATAGGTTTTATAAATTGAACTCACAAAACCTAAAAACAAAATTTCCTAAAATTTATAGAGATTTTTATTGTAAGTGTGAAAGAGTTGTTTCTGCTCCTCATGTCTTTTTCTGGACAGGTGATTTTTCGGTTTTTTATGGAGGCTTGGCGGTCTGCTCAAAAATACCGCTTCGGTTTTATGTCGGATTAGAGAAAATATCAAAAGATAAAGTTGAAATATCAGAAGAGTTTTATGCATATTTTCCCTCTCAAAACTCATTTTCCAAGATTAGATTTGACGATTATATTATCAACTCCCTCAAGAATAATCTTTCATCAGATCTCAATGGCTACAAATTGAATTTCTTGTCTGAAATACCGCTTGGCGTATCTTTGGGTGGTCTCGGTGCACTTTCAGCCTGCCTTGGGACATTAATTGCAAAAGATATTACAAAGGCCGAGAGTTTGGCAGTCATATTCAGTTCTTCTTTGCAAAGAGGGCGAAAGTCGGCGGCAGCAGCTCTGACGAGTCTTTGTCAGTCGTCATATCCCCTGGTTTATTCTCAGGACAACAATAAGCCACGAGTTTTGTTTTTGGACAAAATGCTTCACTTACCGAGTAAAGCTGCCTGGCCAATTGATTTTGGATTAATTTTCACTGGTAAACTGGTCCAGGGCAGTGCTGTTATTTCCTCAGCCGAAGAAATGGAAAAAGTGTCAAAAGATTTGCAAAGCCAAGCCGGAGAATTGCTGGGGGGATATAAGGGAGATTTTTGGAAAGATTATCTTTCTATGCTTAATCACGTTGCTTGCCAAAATTTGGTTGCGATCAAGGAGATATTTACTTCAGGTAGCAGCGATAAAAACCTATCTTTTTTCTTTGCAACTTTAAACCAATACCAAAATTTACTTCACTTTTTGGGCATTTCAACACCACAAATCAATGAAATTTACTCAACTGTTCACAAGTTAGCTAATAATCTCGAAGGGCGACCAGGTTCTGGAGCAAAAATTTCGGGTGTCGGACGAGGCGGCGAAGTTCTATTTGCCATGCCATATGGCGAAGCGCGAAAACAGATCGAACAGGCTTCATCTGATTTGGCTAAAAAGCATGACTCTCGGGATTTTCTAGATTATGCCAGTTGGCGAGACGGCCTAGAAACCAGGGGCGCAATTATCGAGCAGGATATTAAAAAAAGCATATTGTCCGATTTTATTAAAAAAGGAATGTACCGCATTGATATTTTTGACTCAGGGGAATCATATTCTAAAATAATCTCTAAGGATCAAATAGATAAACTAAGCCCCGCCTTAATACTCGATTCGGATAGAAAAAAGCTAATCTATAAGGGTAAAAGCCCGGATTCTACAAAAATATTTTCGCAGAAGGCAACTGTTGAGATTTTAGGGGTTTTACTTAAAAATTATGAAAACAAAATTTCCAATATTGATTTGCCCGTATCTTACGGCAGGAGCCGTTTTGATTTACAAAGTAAAATAATCAAACCACTTTCAAAATTAACAGGATTAGAATTTGAAATATCAGGTGGCATGTATGATGACTTTACATGTCAGCTTAAGCCATTTGATCTCACGATTATTGTTTTAAAAAAGATTATTTAATAAATCTCCTCTTATATTAGTGTTTTCCATTTTTTTCTAACGCTCCGTTTTCTATAAATAGATTATTCGATGTATTTTAGGCTTCGTGCCTAGGAGGTACCGGACATGATGAGATGCGAAGAGACCGAAACCCACGGCGATCTGGTGATTGCCGGTCGTCCCGTCGGGATTCCCGAAGGCTGGTAGCCGATCCCGACCTTACCCTTCTCACCGGGCCCCTACGGGGGCCCGTTCGATTTAATAATGCGAAAGGGCCACCCGCAGCCTCTTGGTAGAAGCGTTGAGTGGCCCTTTGTCGGTCTCGTGGTGCGAGGCCAGGGTACGATGCGGCAATCGGTCATCTCCCGGTTGGGCTTTGTGGTGCTGGCGGGTAGCCTACCAGCACAACGTCCCTATTGTTCCTGCTCGATGCCTCGTTCAGAGCCGAGCAAGCAATGGCCGTGACCTGGCTCCCTACTTCTTCGAGAAGTCCGGAGCGAGCACAGGCCAGACCGACGACAAGGACGAGCAGGACACAGCCGAACACTCTCCATTCGGTGCGGTCCATGACGACCTCCTGCAGGATTTTCTTGCCCATATTTTGCCCTGTTTGTGTCTGAGAGTCAATGAATTTTATAAGCTACCTTCCACCCCTTGCTACTTAGGGGGTAGTTTTGGTATTATCAAGCCCGATGCCGAGGTGGCGGAATTGGTATACGCGCATGCTTGAGGTGCATGTGGGAGCAATCCTGTGCAGGTTCAAGTCCTGTCCTCGGCACCACAGAGAAGACCCGAAAGGGTCTTTTTTCTGTATTGCACAGCACCCCAACATTGACTTTTCAGGGTAAATGTGGTATACATTACTGTTTCGCGTTTGCGAACGAGCGCTCGCCGTAAGGCGGGCTTTGACAAGGAGATGGTTCCCGATGAAATGGTTGGTAATGCTGGCTATCTTGCTGTGTCATGTTGTTCAAGCCAGTCCCGACCCGCACATCGGGACGGGAGTATGGATCTGGCAGCTAAAGAAGACCGACAGGGGCGACGTTTCGAAAATCGTCGCTCGTGCCAAGGCTGCCCGACTTGATCACGTTCTTGTCAGGGTCACATCTAACGGTGACCGCTGGGCAAGTTTCAACTCCAAGGCCAAGGTGCGAGAACTGGCCAAGGAGTTGAAGTCGGCTGGGATCAAGGTCTTCGCCTGGGGGTATCACTTTCCCCAGAGCCGCAAGATGGACAGCCAAATCCGAATGATCAAGAGTGTGTTGGCGGATCCGGTTTTCGACGGGTATGTATATAACGTCGAGACCGAGTTTGCATATCGGTCCAAGCCGGCGAAGGCGCTGTTCGCTCCTGTCAAGGCGTACCGGGACAAGCATTTCCCCGGTAAGCTACTCGGCTTTTCAACATATAGCCGGGTCGAGAGAGGAGCAGGCGCCTCGATGCCAGCCGATACCTTTGCGGATTATTGCGATGTTGGCATGCCGCAAGCGTATTGGAGGACGTTTGACTGGTCCCCCAAGAAGACCATCCATGAGATGTGTCTTGCTTGGAGTAAGAAGGTCGACCCGGGTTACGTCCTCATCCCGACCGGCCACGGCTACGATGGTGCACCCGGCACCAACACGCAGTACATCCCAGCCCGAGAGGTGGCCGAGTTTCTCAAAGCATCGAGGAACTACTTCGGTCGCAACCTCTGGGCATGGGAGAGGATGACCCCCGAGCAGTGGGAGGTTGTCCAGCTCGGTTGGGCCCCGTGGTTCGCCAAGTATGGCAAAGCCGGCTCGTCTGACGAGCGGTTTGCCGACGAGCTGGCCTTCAAGAAGGCCCGCGCCACCGAGCACAGATGGTGGGCCGGAGAGGGTATCTTCCAGACCCACGATAACATGGTGATGGCCTCGGATCAGGGCTGGCTAGTCGCGCCTCCGGCGTGGCTCAAGCAGTCTTGCTTTCGACTCGCCACGGGCATTGGCAAGCGCGATAAGTCGTATCGGTCGCGCTACCTGACGGCGTCTCCCGAAGTTTGGGAAGCTATCCGTCAGCTCTCCGATGCCCTCCGGGCCGAGAAGGTCTCGCTCGGACGATTTCGTCTGGAGTCCCTGGCCCGTTGTGTGTCGTACGCGCTTGGTCAGGGATCAAAGACATCGTCGCACAACTTTGGTGGCGCGTTCGACATTGACCTTGATGATACGGGTCTTAGCGCTGCCGAGTTGTCCGCTCTTCACAGGGCGCTCTATGGCTTGGCCCGGAAGGGAGAGATCTCATACTACATGGAGGCCGACTCGGCCGTTCATGGGAAGATCCCTGTCTTCTCGGTGCCTTACAACCTCTTACTCGGTGGGCAGATGCATGTCGTTGCCAAGCCCACTGAAGCGACAAAGGATCGGCTGGCGACAAAGCTAAAGCCGGCACCCAAGTCGCAACCGACCAAACCCGCGCTGGTGCCGAAAGCGCCAGCCCACAAGAAGTCGCATCGCCACCTCCTGGGATGGCTTCTGGTAGCCCTCCTTCTCGCAGCCTACATTGTGGTAGCGTGGGTGGGCTTCAAGGTAGAGGCAAGGAGGGCATTCATCGAGGTCGCCGGTGGTAAGCCTCGGGAATGGGTGGTGGCGCTCATCGCCTGCGTCATGTTGGCGAAGTGGCTCTGGCGCAGAGTATGCAAAAAGCCGTCCATCGAGAACGCGCTCTTAATAGGCGTTCTGGGGATGGGAGCACTAGCAGCATTAATAGGGGCGATTGAGTGGTTTCTCTCGTAACGTCCCTTTCCAAGGGGCGGGTTAGCCGGCGCGCAAGCGTCAGCCGACCCGCCCCGACGTGTTTTCTCCTTGAATAGTCACCTCAAAAACGCTATTATTTACCCCAGAAGGTCGATCGAACATTTATAAATTGAGTGGAGTTATTATGTCAGAGCAAAAAATTGGTGAGATTACTCACTACTTTGACAATATTGGGGTGGCTATAATCAAGCTGAGCGCACCTTTGAAAAAAGGTGAATCTGTAAAGATAAAAGGCCAAACTACAGACTTCGAGGAGCAGATTGCTTCAATGCAGGTTGAACATGCGGACATAGAGGAAGCTAAAGAAGGCGATGAAGTCGGAGTCAAGGTTTCGCAAAAAGTTCGCGAAGGTGATGACGTTTTGAAAGCGTAATTATGACATCGGCAGATAGCTTTCAGAAATGCTGGAGAATTTTTGAATATGGGCGACTAGCTCAATGGTACCCGCCCGAACGTACCGTCCGGTACGGGCGGGGAGCACTTTGTTCATTTGCCTTGTAAGATGTGGCCGCTTAACTCAGCGGTAGAGTGTCTCGTTTACATCGAGAAAGTCGCAGGTTCGAATCCTGCAGCGGCCACCATAGCCAATTTAACGGGGCAAGTCCAAGGGGTTAGAGGTTCGAGTCCTCTGTCGCCCACCAAAATTCAGGAAATAATGCAGAAACAGTGTCCAGTAAAGCAAGGAAAACCAGAAACACTCATAAGCCATGAAAATTGTAATTTGTGCCAGCGTTGCGTTCTCAAAAGAAATAGTTGAAAAAAAGCACGAGCTTGAAAAACTGGGCCATGAGGTTGTGATACCAGAGAATGTGGCAGAATATACAGCCGGAGAAAAAACGCCTGAGACATGGCAAGAAAAAGCAGTAATAAAAATAGAAGGCGACTTAATAAGGGGATACTTTGATGAAATAAAGAGCTCTGATGCTGTTTTGATCCTTAACTACGAGAAAAAAGCTATTAATAATTATATTGGCGGAAATAGCTTTTTAGAAATGGGTTTTGCCCATGTTCTAAAAAAACCGATATTTTTGCTAAATCCAATTCCCAAAATGCCATATACGGACGAGCTAACGGCTATGAAGCCAGTCGTAATAAATGGTGATTTGAAAAAGATCAGATAGCTTATCAGGTTGAAATATCGTATTATTCTTGGTATGTTTTAGATCGAAAGTTTTAAAGGTTTGCCGAGTTAGCTCAGCGGTAGAGCGCAGGACTGAAAATCCTGGCGTCGGAAGTTCAACTCTTCCACTCGGCACCATTTCAAAAAAATGAACCAAATAAACGCAATATTTTCCCAGATTGGTCTTTTTTTTAAGGATACATTTCTGACTATCCCCAATTTTTTCAATTGGAAATATCTAACTTCAGCGCCCGCTCAGTCGTTTAAATATCCCATTCCAACTCTTACAATTCTCTTAGTTTGCATTGCCCTAGGTTTTTTAACTCAGTTTTTAACCGAGAGAAAGACCGCTCCCAAATTTTATAAAAAGTTCTTGGGATCGGTAGCGAACTTTTTAATATATCCTCCCGTCATCTTGATTTTTCTTGTCTTTGCCAAGATTGGCGGTGTAGCAGGGGTTGAAAATACTATCTGGGTAGCCATAACATTGGCTTTATGGTTGATTTATTTTCTGTATCTGATATATTACCGATTAGTTGTAGTTGCCAAATTATGGCGAAAATACCAAGAGGTCAAGAGAGAGGAGAAATATTTCAAAAATGGTAATTCAAAAAGAAGAAACTAAAGAAATACTGTCTGCGATGGACACACTTGCTGAGGAAGAGGGCAAGGGTCTTATTCCGTTTAACTATGGAGAAGTTGTAGATTGTACCGTACACTCCATTTCCGGGAACAAAATACTTTGTGATATCGGAGGCCTAACTTACGGGTTCGTACCGGAAAAAGAGTTTTCATTTGATACAAAAGAGCTTAAGCCAGGCGACAAAATTGCGGCATATGTTATGTCTATGGAAAACAAGGACGGTTATGTCGTATTAAGCTTGCGCCGAGCTGACAAAGATAGACTTTGGGATACATTGGGCGAGAAGAAAGAAGATGGTTCGCTAGTAAGTGTTAAGGTTGTCAGCGCCAATCGTGGCGGTCTGATGGTTGAAGCTGGTGGTATTCAGGGATTTTTGCCTGTCTCTCAGCTTTCAAGTGAGCACTATCCAAGAGTGGATGGTGGAGATCCAAGTAAAATTTTGATAAAACTGCGCCATCTTATAGGCGAAGTGATGATGGTAAAGATTATAACTGCTGAGAAAAAAGACGAAAAGCTAATATTCTCCGAGAAATCTGCCAATGCTCCATCGGTTGGTAATGTCGAGGAAATGTTTGAAATAGGCCAAGAAGTCGAAGGTGAAATCACTGGAATAGCACCATTTGGACTATTTATTAATGCCAACGGTGTTGAAGGATTGATTCATATTTCCGAGGTTTCCTGGGAGCATGTTGGCGATCTAAATGGACTATATAAAACAGGACAACACGTCAAAGCCAAGATCGTGAAGATAGATAATGGCAAAATATCGCTATCAATCAAGAGAATGTTGGCTGATCCTTGGGTAGAACAAATGAAGAAGCTTCGTGTAGGACAAAAACTCGAGGGTGAAGTGTCCAAGGTGACTGCCTATGGTGCTTTTGTCAAACTTCCAAATGGTCTAGATGGACTGGTACATGCGTCACAAACTGGTGGAGATGCTGAAAAAGTGAAGGCGCTTCAATCTGGTGACAAGAAGAACTTCGAAGTCATAGAGCTCAAACCTGAAGCAAGACGGATCGGTTTGAGATTATTGACAGAATAATTTAGATATTAAAAAACGAGAACAGTGCTTCTGTCCCTCGACTGCGCTCGGGATAGGGCACTGTTTTTGTAAGGGGACATTTTTGAAATGACCCACTCCAGCAGACTCTTAACTTTAAATCCTACTACTCTAAATAACGGGGCATCATTGACATTTGCCCATTTTTATGGTATATTGCTCGGTTCGAATGAAAAACGAGCCAAATTGTAAAAGAACTTTGACAAGGAGGGATTGTATCAGCGAAATACGACTTATCTTGGTCTATAGGTAGCATTTTGCTGGTACAGTCCAGTACTTGAACATCAACAGCGTACAAGCCTAAGGGCAGAAACGCTTTTTTCGTAAGAGTACATTGACATAAAGTATGAGATAAGAGGCGCGCGTTAGCGCGCCCACAAGACTTCGACTCGGAGTGATCAACGTGAGAAGCGCATTCAGCCTCGTAGTCGTACTGTTTTTCCTGTCGTGTAGTTTGGTGTCGGCCAGTGTTTCCGTGCCGATGACCATACACATGCACACCACTGACAACGGAGGTGGTGTTGGATCCGACGGATCCGACACCATCGCCGAAGTGGCGCAGAAAGCCTTCAACAGTGGCGCCAAGATCGCTGTTGTGACCGATCACGCTGAGATGATCAGCGATATCGGTGCCTACTTCGATGAGATCAACCGTGTTGACAAGATGTACGAACCGCAAGGGCTGCATGTTGTCGGCGGCGTGGAGATTGGTCTAGGGGAAAGCCGGCACAATCACGTACTGGTGTTTGGTGGCGATGTTGAGAAGGACGTCAGCGTCATCTTCGACGGCTATGCAACCGTGCGCCAGATCCAGGATCAGGGTTACACACCGAACCTGTATCGAGTGATCCATCTGCTCGCCTGTCAGATGGGCAACGGCATCCCGGAAGTCGGGAGCGTTGACCAGGTACTGAAGGACGTTGTAGGCGCAGCTAACTTCTGCGGCGCAGCCGTGGTTGCCGCCCATCCGACGATGAGTAGCGCAATCCTGCCAGAGTATCCGTTTGCCATGAGTCTGGCGGGATTGACAGGGGTGGAGTGTTTCAACCATGGAGACTTTGACAATCCCATTGACGTGGTCAAGCTGGCCGTCAAGAAGTCGGCGGGAAGAAGTCCGCTATTTCTGACCGCTGGTGCTGACTACCATGGCACCGCGGCGTCCATTGGCGGGAAGATTGTCAGTGGGAAGTACGCACCTGAGTTCGCGAGGATGACGATGGTCGTCGCCGCGAGCGATGACCCCGACAGCGTCATTGAGGCTCTCAGGAGTGGTCACTGCTACGCTGTGTTCGGAAACGCGCGTATCGCGAGCTACTCTCACCTGCCCGGGGAAGTTCTTGGGTCAGATCAGGTGATTCACCTGATCTGTAAGGGTGTAGATGACAAAGCGAACGTCGACATCATCATTTCGGACAGCAAGGGCGAGACCTACTCGCGCACCGCTAGTCTGAAGTGTGGCGTCCTGGGCGTCAGCATGACCGACCTGCTGCAAGACGTCGGATGCGGTGGGCTCTGTACGGTCGGATTGGTGATCGACAACAAGATCGCCATCTCCGGCTTCAGGGTCACAACCCCTAACCCCGTCAAGGATCCGTCGCCTTTAGTAGCAACTGCTCTATTGGTGAAGGTGGGGGATCTCGGCAACCGAATGAGTCAGGGGCAAAAGACCGAGTGGCAGGATCGTTCGGAGTCGGACCTCGCAGAGGCAAACGCCCTTCTCAGCAAGGAGTTCAAGGGAGAGGTCCTATCCTCTTTCGAGAAAGACCGTCTGATCGAGCTCCTCAAGGGGTTGCTCGTGGAGGCAGAAGCCGTTCTGGCGACAGCCACACCGCAAACCCTTGCCGACATCACCGGAACGTGGAAAGGCCAGGGTGAGCGCGAGGACGGGATGTACTCTCCGATGGACGTGAGGAAGGAAATCAAGCTGACCAGCGATGGCAAGCTTGAGGTGACGACCTACTACACCTGGGCTAACGGCACCAATGACGGAAAGTCGTGGAAGGCGGGACATGCCGAAACCCACGGCTTCGTCGTCGTTTCCTCTGGGGGAGTGATCGAAAGTTCTGGATCCGGTGGCGAGTTTAGCAGCTCGCATGACGGTGACAGAACCAGTAAGGGCTCCGAAGGAGGCGTCGAGCGCCTAAGGGAGGACGGTGCGATTGAACTAAGTGGTGGTGCATCCGCGCTTGTCCGGTACACTGTGTACCGACAGTGACGCACGCACCGCTACAACCGGGGGCGGTCTGCAAGCTTGCAGACCGCCCCCGTAACATTTCTAAACACTTTTTAAATTGAATCTTGTTAAATATTTTGCTACTATTAGCCACTAACTAAACGAAGAGGTACTTCATGCAAATACAAACAAATAGTGCTGGCGAACTCGAAATAAAAACAAAAAAGGCGACCATTACCTTCAACCACGAGACCAAAGTGAACGAGGTTGATCTAGAGGGTGCGGGAGAGTATGAGATCGGAAGTGTTTCGATAGAGGGAGTGGATGACGATATCTACATTTTTCAGGCCGAAGAGATAATATTTGGATCAGTTGACTTCAAGGGTAAAATTTCGAAGGAGAATTTGGAAAAACTGTCAAATACTGAAATATTAATTGTCAGACTAGATGGAAATGTGACCGAAGCTGTTGATCAGGCAAACCAGATTGAACCGAATATCACGATCTTTGCCGGTTCAGCCGATGTCAAATCAAAGCTAACTACAAATGGCACTGTCTTTGAAAATAAGGAGATTCTCAAGGTAAGCAAATCAGATATCGCCGATCAAAAGGCGTATTTTATCGAAGTAAAAAATGGAAAAGAAGCTCCTCAAGATCAAGGAACTGTTTAGTGCTAGCGAAAAAATACTAATACTGCTCCACCTTTTCCCTGATGGTGACACTATCTCGTCCTCATTAGCGTTAGCTTCGTATCTGAAAACGATTGGCAAAAAAGTGGATTGTGTAGTCAGGGAGGAAATCCCAGAAGTTTTTCATTTTTTACCGGGAGTCGGGGAGATTAAAAATGATTTTCTACTTGGAGACTATGATCTAATTATCGCAGTTGATTGTGGCGATGCTAATCGAACCGGTTTTCCAGTTCGGCTAGAAAGTATTTGCAAGATAAAGCCACTTATTAATATCGATCATCATCTTCGCAACAATTTACATAAAATTGCAAAAGTTAACCTTGTTGACGATAAAGCATCTGCGGCAGCAGAAATTGTTTGGGATTTGTTGAATTTTTGCAAAGCCGAGATTGATTCAAAAATTGCTACCTATATACTTGCGGGAATATATTATGACACGGGTGGCTTCCAGCATTCCAATGTTACAAACCGTACTCTGCAAATTGCCTCCGAATGTTTACGACTTGGTGGTAGGATCGGATTAATTTCTCAAAATATAAATGGCTCTAAATCCTCAGCCGCTTTGCGCTTGTGGGGGCTTGCATTGAAAAGAATGTTGGTCAAAAAGAATGGTGTTATCTCGACTTTTTTAACTCAAAAGGATTTGAAAGATAATGGGGCGGTTATGGAAGACGCCTCTGGCATTGTAAATTTGGTCAATACGGTTCAGGACTCCAAGGTGGCGATCTTGTTCTTGGAGACACCAGATGGTACAATCAAAGCCAGCTTGCGTGGTGAGTCGGACAAAATAGATGTATCGGCTCTAGCTAGGCTTTTTGGCGGTGGAGGGCACAAAAAGGCCGCAGGGTTCACAGTCCCTGGACATCTGGTGCGTTCGTCAAACAGCTGGAAAATAGCAGGCTAAAATGGGCGAGTGGTGGAACGGTATACACGTTGGACTTAAAATCCAATGGTCCTAAAGACCTTGTGGGTTCGAATCCCACCTTGCCCACCAATATAAATTCAGGAGGAAAATGGGAAGAGAACACAAAGAAGATATTTTTAGACCATCAAATGAAGAGCCGGATATAGAGCGACCCGTGAATCCAATTCACGATGTTGGTCCTGCGGTTCCGGGCGGTCTATCACGAGAAGATCTTAAGGGTGCTGATAGTGCAGTTAACACTGCGGCGCACGATAGCGCAATTCATCTCAAAGAAAATGAAGCTGAAAAACGAAAAGTCGAAGAAGCACTCGAGGCAGTAAGGAAAAGAATAAAAGAGTAGCTTGGTGTAAATCAATCAGACTGTCGCAAATCGAAAGTGGTATAATTATTTTTAATAATTAATCGAGGGGTAAACATGTCGGAAGAAAATATGAAATCTAAAGGAGCGAGTGTAAGATTGGGAACTTTTGTTCTGTTGGTGATCTTGGTTGCTATATGTTTTGGTGGTGCGGGTTACCTGTATGGTGTCAAAGGAATTTCAACTACTTCAACCGCTACTAAAACTGCGACGACTTCTAAGACCGTTTCGGCAACTTCCTCAAAAACAGCCGCGGTTTCTGCAAGCTCGACCGCTTTAAGCGAGGAAGCTTTAAAGGAAACAATCTGCAAACAACTTTATCCGAATGCGAAATATGGTTCTATGACCGGAGCTTTAACTGTCGGCGATCAATACTGTAGTGTCGAAAAAACTTCTGGCGTGTTTGCACGGGGAGGGCAGAGTGAGGTTGCGAACAGTACCGGCGGGCCAGGTGCCGCATGGATGGCTGTAAAAGTAAGTGAAAAATGGGAGAACATTACAACAACACAAGATGCGTGGGACTGTGTTGTTTTAAAAAAATATAATGTGCCCAAGGATCTTCTCGATAGTAGTGGAAAATGTTTCAATTACGATACGCAAAAAGAAGAGGACTACTAGATAGCCCCTCTTTATAGAGATGTAAAAATCTCGGTAATAACCGAGATTTTTGCTTGTGCTTGTTTCTAAGTATTTTCAAGTTCTACTTTTCCAGCACTTCGTAAAGTATAATTCCCGCACTTGTTGCAACATTCAGCGAATTGGCTCTCCCGTACATTGGGATCTCAACACACAGATCGCAAAGTTTCAAAACGTCATTCGAGACACCTTTGAGTTCGTGTCCAACCACAATCGCGATCGGCCGCTTATATTTGGCTTTTTTGTAGTGGACACTTGTATCGGTCTGCTCCAAAGCGACGAGTTGTATCTTTCGCACTTTTAACTTTTCTGCCAGCACTTTCGCACTTTCGTGGTATTCCCAATCGACCCAATCAACCGCGCCCATTGAGGTCTTGAATATTTTTTCTCGAGGAGGTGTGGCGGTGATTCCGCAAAGATATATTTTTTTGACTCTTGCACCTTCGGCAGAGCGAAACATAGCTCCGACATTGTACATTGAGCGAATGTTATCTAATACCAAATATATCTCGTTTTTTTGACCAGACTTTATGTTTCTCAATCCACCCTTGATTTTGACGTTTTCTTTTACAGTTCGCTTTTTCATATTTGCCAATTAAACCACGAAATTTATCATCTAGCAATATTTGGTTGCCAAATTAATATCTTTTAGGTAAAATCTTGCTAATGAAGAAGAAAATAGTCCAATGGCTGTCGGTGGTGGCTGTAGTCGCTCTTGTAGGTGTGAGCGGATATAATTTGTTGCCTCAAATTTTGGCCGATACGGTTTATCCACTTGAATTTACAGAACATATCAACGATGCGGCTAGAAGGTTTGGCATAGACCCCGCCCTAGTTGCCGGAACCATTTATGGCGAGTCTGGATTTAGTCCAAGGGCGCTTTCACGCGCAGGAGCGATGGGACTTATGCAGCTAATGCCCGCAACTTACAGGGGGCTTTATTCAAGATATAAATCTGGTGTTATCGGTGAACTACAGGGTGTTGACCTAGCCGATGACCCGTGGGACCCAAAAACTAACATATACCTTGGCACTGCTCACCTGGCAGGGTTGATAGGGGAATTTGGAGGTGATGCAACGGCGGCACTTATTGCCTATAATGGCGGATCTGGTGCGGCAAGGCGTTACTTGGCTGCTCGTGATTCTTCTGTTCTTGTGACCGAAACTCGTCTTTATGCACCAAAAATCCTCGGAGCTTACGAAGTATATGGATCACAACACAGAGACAAGCTGCCGTATGAAGGTGCGGTATCAAGTGGTGGAGCTGGCGGAGGGTCTGCTTCTGCTCCTAACAAGGTAGAGCTAAAAGTCGAAAAACCATCCGAGAAAGCCAGCACTTTCTGGAAGGGTTTTGTAAAAGATATGTTTGCAAAATATGTTAAGGTCTGAGCTTGTTAAGTTATTTTTAGACTTTTTTGAGGGGAAGGGTCACAGCGTGATCCCTTCTTCGTCTTTGGTGCCGGAAAACGATCCGTCGGTTCTTTTCACGACCGCCGGTATGCAGCAGTTCAAGCGATATTATTTATTCCCAGATGAAGCACCATCTGCGAGAATTACTACTTGCCAAAAATGTGTTCGAACTGGCGACATTGACGAAGTCGGGGACGAAACTCACTTGACCTTTTTTGAGATGCTTGGAAATTTTTCCTTCGGCTTCGCTCAGGACAAGTCCTTCGGCTACCCAGAAAATCCGCCGGCCGGCGGAGGGTCGTACTTTAAAGAAGAAGCAATAAAGCTTGCATGGGAGTTTCTGACGAAGGAGCTAAAAATTGATAAATCAAGAATCTACGCTACATATTTCAAGGATGACACTTCTGAAGTTCCGGAGGATAAAGAATCTCTTGTTATTTTGCAAAGAGTCGAGGGCTTAAGCGATATTAGGTCGCAAGGATTCGATGATAATTTTTGGTCGCTTGGGACCGAAGGAAGCCCTGGCGGTCCGACTGTCGAGTTTTATGTAGACAATGTTGAGGTTTGGAACTTAGTCTTTAATGAATTTGTTCTAAAAAATGGAACATATGAACCAGCGAAACTTAAAGGTGTAGATACTGGTATGGGACTAGAGCGTCTTACTGCAATGATGCAAGGCAAAAGCGATGTTTACCAGACAGATATTTTTAAATCAGTAATAAATAGAATCGAAGCACTCTCCGAATTGGAATATGGCGATAGAGCAGACAATAAATGCGAAGACTGTTGGGTGTCGGTTCGAAAAGATATGCGAATTATAGCTGATCATATCAGGTCGGCTGTATTTATGATAAATGATGGTGTCGAACCGTCAAATAAAGGCCAGGGATATATCCTGCGACGTCTTATCAGAAGGGCTATTGTCAGAGCGCGAAATTTAAAAATAGAGAAAAACTTTACTGTCGAAATTGCAAAACAAGTAGGGGCACCCTCCGAATACAGCTTTAATGACGAGAAGATTATATATGAGCTAGAAAAAGAAGAGACAAAATTCAGATCGACTCTTTCTGGAGGGCTAAAAATAATATCTGGCAAAGAACTATTTGATGGAAAAGTCTTATTCGACTTGTATCAAACGTCAGGTATTCCCCTTGAGATTGCATTAGAAGAAATAAAAAATCAGAAAAAAGAAGTTTCAAAATCTTCGATAGAAGAATTTCATGATCTGCTCAAGGAGCATCAGGAAAAATCTCGTACTGCCTCTGCCGGAATGTTCAAGGGTGGTTTGGCAGACAATAAAATAGAAACAACTAGATTGCACACTGCCGCTCATCTTCTGCTGGCTGCCTTGCGAGAAGTTTTAGGTGAGCAAGTTGAACAAAAGGGCTCAAATATTACCGAAGAGCGCCTGCGTTTTGACTTTAACAATTCGGAAAAATTAACCCCTGATCAGATTGAGCAAGTTGAAAATATTGTTAACGAAAAAATCAGCGAGAGCTTGTCGGTTGTAATGCAGGAAATGGAAATTGAAGAAGCTAAAAAATCAGGCGCAACTGGTTCATTTTCCGATCGATATGGCGATAAAGTCAAGATTTTTACAATAGGACCAATGGAAGAGCCATTTTCCAGAGAGATTTGTGGCGGACCACATGTTTTGAATACTATTGAATTAGGCCATTTCAAAATTACAAAAGAAGAGTCCTCGTCATCCGGTGTGCGCCGGATAAAAGCGATTTTGGAGTAAAACAACACCACCCGCTTGAAGGTGAGAGGGTGGTTGGGAAGCCGGAAGTTGCGGACATACAATGGGCCGTGCTGCGGGTAAGTTGGCCTTCTCACTGCAGCGATCAGAGTATACAGCTCGAGTTACGAGCGCAGGAATTCCCCGTCTGACTCGGGACTGGTTCCTGCTTTGCAGCCCATTGCTCCTTCAATCCGTCGATGACTTACACTTCTTGACCTGACTTAGCGGTCGGCTGGGTGTCACTTTCCAGTTTAGGGACACTTTTGCCGATCAGCAGGTTGTCTTCGAAGTGCGTTTCACTGAACTAGCTGTCGCTTCTACACTTTATCCTAGCTGCATTGTCTGGCTAGGGTTGGTGCGGGGAAAGACATCGCGACGAGCTAGCTTTACTCCCGGCATGGGAAACTTTTTTATATCAAAGACTACCCACTTTGTCAATCCGAGGAGTGGAATTTTTTAGTTCAAATTCTTCTTCACAAAATTTAATGCTTTTTTGAGGTTTTTTAAGACTTTTGCATCAGACTGTCCTGCGCCTATGGATTCGGGAAGCATCTCGGTGACGATAAAACCGGAATATTTAATTTCTTTTAATTTTTGTAAAAACTCTTTTAGCGGTAGTTTACCAGTTCCCGGGATCATGTGTCTGTCGTCGATTAGCTTTGGAAGGTTTGATCTTTTAGCAAAATCGCTATCCGACAAATGAATGTGACCCAGTTTACCTCCGACTTCGTCCAAAACATCAATCAAGTTTCTTTTTGTTGTAGCTACGTGGCTAGTATCGAGCGTATAGGCGGGAAAAACATCAAAAAAATTCTTTTCACTTTTAGATACACTTCTTCTTGTTGTGTGATTCTCAAAAGTTACCGTTACAGGCTTTGCTAACTTAATAAATTCTTTAAAATTCTTCTTGATCCAAACATAAAAACTTTCATCTCCATAATCGTGTGGATGAACAACGATGTGTTTTGCACCGATTTTTTTAGCTAATTCGATGCTTTTTTTATGGCGAACTCTAGGATCGGCCCCCCAACAAGTAACAAATTCCATAGCCGAATGAACAGATAATACCTTGATATTGTATTGTTTTTCGAGCTTTTTGACGTATTCGCTTTGGCGATTATCCCAATTATTATCAATAATCAATTCAATTCCGTCATATCCAGCTTTTGAGGCCAGCTCAAAGAATCGGTTTAGACCGTAGTTGTAGAGCGATCCTGAATTAAGAAGAATCTTGTTTTGCATGTTTGTTATTATACACCATTTACTGGGGGGAACGCCCTGACGCATGCGCCAGGGCGTGGTGAGTGAGCGGGGGCGCTCCACTAGACGTTGGGGTCGATGTCTAGCAAGCATGAGGGAACTACCCTTGTGATCTCTCCTTGCGGGGTAACGACTTCGATGTGGCCGCCTGCACGCATTGTCCTGACGCAGACAGCGAACCACCTTATGGCGGTGGTGAATGCCTGCTTCATGGTGGGGTGGCCGCCGAGCCGGCAAACGTCGTCGAGGTTCCGCCTTACCTGTCCGTTCGGATCTAGCACCTGGATCTTCATAGGTTTGTCCGAACCAGTTGTTGACATCCTCTGCCCTCCGTTGATTTGTGTGTAATCGTGGAAGATGTGGAAACTATTTAACCAGATAGTTAATGTAATGTAAACCCTTTGGATTGAATCACTAAAAATGATAGAATGTTCTAGAAAGGGATAACTTTGGGAATTTTTTCGGTGTTTAAGGAAAAGGTTAACTTTGACGATTATGCCATATCATTGGATATTGGCACGGAGTTTGTAAAAACTCTTATTTTCAAGGTAGAAGGTGACAAGGCGAGAGTTTTGGGAGTCGGTCGTCAAAGGCAACGACTAGCAGATATCCAAGGTGGAGTCGTAACGGATATATATGGAGTGATACGAAACTGCGAGGCGGCATTAGAGCAAGCTGCGACTCAAGCTAAAATTATGCCAGAGCAGGTTATAATCGGTATCGCCGGGGAACTAGTCAAGGGTGTCACGTCGGTTGTCAAATATGTCAGGCGCAACCAGGATGCAAAAATTACAATCGAAGAACTAGAGGAGACAATTAAACGAATCCAACAACAGACATTTGAAAGAGCACGCAAGGTATTGGCTTTTGAAACCGGACATAAGGAAATAAACGTAAAGCTTGTAAACGCGGCTGTTGTTGATGTAAAAATAGATGGATATCACGTAACTAATCCACTCGGGTTTACCGGAAAAGAGATAGAAGTCAGCGTTTTTAACTCTTTTGCCCCCAATGTTCACCTAGGAGCACTGCAAACCATAGCCGAGAGTCTTGATCTTGATCTTTTATCGATCGCAGCTGAACCTTTCGCGGTTGCAAGGTGTATGGGACCCGATCAGGGCAATGATTTTTCGGCAATTTTTGTTGACATAGGGGGTGGAACGACTGATATCGCAGTTGTAAACCAAGGGGGGTTGGCTGGAACAAAAATGTTTGCTCTAGGTGGCCGAGCATTTACTAAAAGAATTGCAACTGTTTTAAATGAATCATTTCTTGAGGCAGAACAAGACAAGATTGACTATTCAGCTGGAAAGTTAAGCGAAGAAAAGCGAGAAAAAATTGCCAAGGCATTAGACAGAGACTGTGATGTCTGGCTATCTGGTGTTCAGCTGACACTTGAAGAATTTTCTGATTTGGATCTTCTCCCGTCTAGGATCCTGCTCTGTGGTGGTGGGAGTAATCTACCGGAAATTGAAAAGGTTTTATCTAATGCTAAGTGGCCCAAAAACTTGCCTTTTGCAAAACAGCCTGTAGTCGGATTCTTGAAACCCAAAAATGTAACTTCAGTTACTGACGACACAAAGGAGTTGAGGGGCATAGATGACGTCACACCGATGGCGCTGGCGAATTTGACAATAGATATGGTCGGTAAGGAAAAAGTAGTCGATGGGATATTGTCTAAAATAATGAATACCTTGAGGAGTTAGACAATGGATGAAATATTATTTTTAGAATCAGACGAGGAGATAACATCAGTCGTTGACAAGCTTAAGGGCTTGGAGGCCGACTCGATAAGGCTTGTAGTTCCCAAGGGCTCAACGATTGCGCAATCCCTTGTTAGTTTAAAGCTATTAAAGAAACAAGCAAAAGAACAAAACAAAGAAATTGCTATAGTTACATCCGATGAGGTTGGGAAGAATCTGGCGGCTCGAGTCGGTTTGACTGTTTATGCTGACGTGAAAAGTACTACTCCGCTTTCGGTTCCTGAAAGAGACAGTAGTCTGGGCGATGAGCCGATCGAAATTGATATGAACGACAAAGAGAGTGTGAATACAAAAACTTCCGAAAAGAGTGTAAGCCCAGCTGATGAAAAGCCTGAAGTTGAAAAAACAGCTATTGAAAAAGTACCAGAAGAGAATTTACCAAAAGATTTTCAAATTCATCGATATGACGAAGAGCCAACTCAAGAGGAAGCGGCCATCGAATCTCCACCAGTAGAGATTGCGGACGAGCCAGAAGAAAAATCCGAGCCCTTACAGGGTGGTGAAATTGAAGCAAAGCATTTTGTAGTTCGTCCTGTTGGCAAACCACAAAGTCATATTGATAGGGCCGAACTAGAAGCAGCGCGTCCTACAAGGCTAGAGGATCATATTTCAAAAACAAAAAAATCACCCAAACGGGGAAAATTAGTTTTAAAAATTTCGATCATATCAATCCTTGTGTTAGCGATCATCGTTGTTGCAGACCTTCTTTTTGTCAAAGTAAACGTTAATATTGCGGTCAATGCCGATGTCATCGAAAAAGAGGCGGTTATCAAAGTCGAGAAAGACAGACAAAGTGTTGATTTGGAAAACTCAATAATTCCTGGTATCCAGGTATCCCAAGAGAAACCGCTCGAGGAAACATTTGATGCAACAGGTGAAAAGGATGCGGGGGAAAAAGCCAAAGGAACACTTGCTTTTAAAAATGAATCCGGTGTGGATGAACAGATCTCGTCAGGAACAACCGTTAGAAGTTCAAGCGGAGTTGAGTTTTTATTAGATAAAGATATTACAGTTCCTAAAGCGCAGCTTAATAGTGCTGGAGATAAAGTTCTAGGTCAAATTAATGGATCGGTGACAGCGTCAGAAAGCGGAACGTCGGGTAACTTGTCCTCTTCTACGACATACGTTGTTTCGGGAAAATCGAAAATCACAGTTCAAGGCGCAACCACTGGTGGCGTGACTAAAAAAATAAAGGTTGTAACTAGAGCCGATATTGATAAGGCCAAAAATAGTCTTCAATCTCAAAAAATTGATATAAATTCCACCAAGGATAAGTCTGATGACAGCATAGTGTTGGATGGTGCTGGCTTGACAGAGCTCCAAGATTTTAAAACGAGTAAGAATAACGGGGACGAAGCGGACAAGTTTACTGCAACTGCAAAACTTAAATACACAGCAATTTCGTTTAAGAATGATCAATTTAGAGAAGCCGTTGTAAAAGCAGTAGAAAAGACTCTTCCGCAAGAAAAAGGTCTGTTCTTAACTGACACTGACACGATCACTCCAACACTTAAGGACAGCGAAATAAATATTGGCAAGATATCGGTTAACGGTGTGCTCAAAAGTCATGTTGGTCCAAAACTCGACATTGCAAAAAGTGTCGAATCTTGGAAGTTAAAGCCAATCAGTAGAATCTGGAAAGACCTATCCAAAATTCCAGGCATTGAAGTCGGTAGTGTTGAGAGGAGCCCGAGATTTACCCTTCCGATTAGTCCTATCATGACAAAAAATATTAAAGTTAAGATGGAGTATCAAACTAAGTGAGTTTTATTGGGTTAGATCTAGGACGCAAAAGAGTGGGAGTCGCTTTGTCTCATGGAGTTGTTGCCGAAGCTGTTAAGACACTACCCTATGACGAAAGAAATACAACAGAATTTATCAAAGCGATAAAGGATATTATTAGGGAACAGAGAGTAAAAACGATAGTAGTCGGCCTGCCACTTGGTAAAAATGGGAAAGATACGGATCAAAGTATCTGGACGCAGCGCCAAGTAGAGGATCATTTGGTGCCCTTGGGATTGAAGATAGAGTTTGTCGAAGAATCTTTTTCAACGAGTTCAGCCTCAGATCTGCTAGAGAGCAAAAACAGAAAAGCTTTGATCGACAGTTACTCTGCAAAAATAATTTTGGAACAGTTTTTAAATGAAAACAGAAGTTCAGCATTACGATAAGAAAAAAAATAACCCCAACGATAATCTTCTGATAAAGACAAATCTAGAAGACCCAAGGGTTAGCAGCTCGAAATATAAGTGGCTTTGGATACCAGCCGCGGTTGTAGTGGTTACAGTTCTTATTTTTGCATCATGGATAAATTTTGCTCAAAGACCAGTTAGCTCAGAGATTACAGACTTCAAATATTTCGAGATTAAATCTGGTGAGTCGACTAAGTTAATAGCAAGCAGAATGTTTGAAGACAAGTTGATAAGGAGCAAATATGCGTTTTGGGTCAGCGCAAAAATGTCCTCGCGTCCTCTTCAAGCAGGCTATTACAAATTGTCGAGCTCAATGCCCCAAGACGAGATTATGTCAAAACTCCAGACGGGGGAGACTGACGCATACTCGATCACTATCCCCGAGGGTTACAGAACGCTTCAGATCGCAAAGTTGTTCGAAGAAAAAGCAATGATCGATCACAATAAGTTTATTGATGCAGCCATTGGTAAAGAAGGTACACTTTTTCCCGATACATATATGTTCCCAGCTAATTACGAGCCTTCAAAACTAGTCAGTAAGATGAGGGAAAATTTTGATAAAAAGATTTTAAAACTTAGACCATCACAGGAGCAGATTGTACTGGCCTCAATTGTTGAAAGGGAAGCAAAAAAAGACGATGAAAGAGCGAGAATCGCAGCAGTCTATAAGAATAGGTCGGACAGCAACATGATGATGCAGGCCGATCCTACAATTCGCTATGCTCTCGACACACAGGAATATTTAAAGGAGAAAGAGGTTGACTTTGATTTTTGGCAACCTATTACAAGATCGGATATCAACAACTTGATATCGCCATTTAATACATACAAACAGAAGGGATTGCCCCCGGCGCCAATTTGTAATCCAGGGATTAAGAGCTTGGAAGCAGCGGTCGATCCTGCCAAAGACTTTTCGGATTACTATTATTTTTTCCACGATAAAAATCTAGAAATTCACTTTTCAAAAACTCTACAAGAGCATCAAGACTCAATAAAAAAATTTGGATTGCCCGCAAGCTAAACGTATTATTTGACTTCGCGATCTCCCTTGCTAAAATCAAATTTGCTATAAAGGAGTAATTTTTATGTTCAGCAGAATACTTGGAATATTTTCACAAGATATTGGTATTGATCTTGGAACTGCCAACACACTTGTATATGTAAAGGGTAAGGGCGTTATATTAAGCGAACCTTCTGTTGTTGCAATTAATCAGAAAACAAAACAAGTTCTATCTATTGGTGAAGAGGCAAAAAAAATGGTTGGCAGAACGCCGTCGTATATTGTTGCGATCAGGCCTTTGGAGGATGGCGTGATATCTGATTTTGAAGTAACCGAGCAGATGCTAAAATATTTCATTCAAAAAACTAGTCAAAAAAGATTGAGTTTGTCACCTCGTCCACGAGTTGTCGTGGGCGTACCATATGGAGTGACCGAAGTGGAACGTCGTGCAGTGGAGGAGGCGGCGATGAATGCTGGTGCCAGAGAAGTCTACCTCATTGAGGAGCCGTTAGCCGCCGCTATCGGAGCGAGGATCCCGATTCATGAAGCGTCGGGCAGTATGATCGTAGATATCGGTGGTGGTACAACCGAAGTGGCTGTGATATCTCTAGGCGGTGTGGTTGCTAGTCGGTCGCTTAGAATTGCCGGTGACGAAATGAATGAGGATATTGTGAACTTTGCTTTAGATAAATTTAATTTATCACTAGGACTAAAAACAGCTGAAGAAATTAAAATCGCAATTGGATCTGCATACGAATTGAGCGAACGAATGGAGTATCCTATGCGTGGTCGCGATCAAGTCACTGGGCTTCCAAAGGAAATCATTATCGATGACGAGGTCGTAAGAAAAGCAATCTCCAAATCAGTTAAAGCAATAGTTGATGCGGTCAAATCTACTATTGAGGAAGCTCCCCCTGAACTTGTAGCGGATATAATCGAGAGGGGAATATGTCTAGCCGGTGGAGGTGCACTTTTGAGAGGATTGGATAGAATAATTTCTTCCCAAACCCAGACAAGGGTCTACATCGCTGACGATCCATTAACGTGCGTTGTTAGGGGCACTGGAGTGGTAATAGAGGATTTGGATAATTTACGAGAAGTATTACTAGCTAGCGCACTTTCATCATAAGATTATGAAAAGGAATATTTTATATCGGTTTTTATTTGTTTTTATATTATTTGTCGTGTTGTATATGATATGGCCAGTGCCTTTCTGGTATGTTGCAAAAAATGTTATTCTACCGACTTCTCAGAAAGTAAAAACGTTAGCTCGGATAATATATTCTCCTGTTGACATTTTGGTAAAAATAAATGGCCTAGCAAAAGAAAATAAGAAACTCTCCGAAGAAAATTTACAATTAAAATCACAAATTGTTGCAAGTAGCCAAGACAAGAAGTTGTGTTTGGAGATCGCGCAGGAAAATCTTTCATCTGGCAGGCTAGGCGGATCAAGTATTAGTGCCCGAGTAATCGGGCGCACCCCTCAGGATTTTAATAGGATTTTAGTTCTAAACAAAGGGAGTGATGATGGTGTAAAAAAGGGTGCGGCGGTACTTTCAATGGGATACTTAGTTGGTAGGATTAATAATATTTTGAGTAGTCAAAGCGAAGTTACGCTCGTGACTGATCACAAAAGCTTAATTCCGGCAATTTTAGAAAAGAGTCGCCAGACTGGCCTTGTGCAAGGTGGTCTAGAGGGACTTATACTTTCCGAAGTGCCAATAAACAGTGTTATCGAAAAAGGGGAAAATGTTTTAACCAGTGGCCTCGGGGGTGACTTTCCAACAGGAGTAATCATTGGACAGATAAAAGAAACCCAGAAAAGTGGTAGTCTATTTCAATCGGCAAAGATCGAGTATCCGATCTCGAGTTCAAAAATTGAAGTGGTGAGCATCATAAAATGAAAAAGGTGATCATATATTTCGTGGTTGGTTTGCTGGCAATAGTATCGGACCTGTCCATTGTTAGTATGATGTTTAATCAAACATATTTCTCAATATTAGTCCCCCTTGTTTTCTTTATAACGATATATTTTGCGAGGGAAGACGCTCTTATATTTTCATTGATTCTAGGGCTCGTTTTTGACATATGCACACTGCAGAAAGGATTTTTCATGACGTCATTTTTATTTTTTGAATTTTTAACTATAAATATAAGCCGCGATAGGCTAATTAACTTTTCGAATCCACTAGCAATGTTTCTTGGATTAACTTTTTTTCTTGTGTTAAAAGCCTGCCTCAATTTACTGTTTTTCTGGATCGGTTTGTTTGCATGGCAAGAGCTTTTACACATTTTACTTTCTAATATTGTAGTTTCCTTATTGATAGCTATCATTCACTATTTATATGTAAAGCTTGGGAAAGAGAGAAGGGTTGTCTATAGATGAACAAAATTGACAAAGGAGTCAGAAGAATAAAAGACCCGCTTGGTGATTATGAGTATTTCGATAGGCGCTCCACGGGTGATGAGATATTTAATAAGAAAAAAAACTCCAGTTTTATTTTTTGGAAAATAATTCTGCCAGTGATATTTCTATCGCTGCTTGGATATAGATTATTTTTTCTTCAAGTCCAGGAAGGTTTTATTAATCTCAAATTAGCTGAAGGAAACAGGATACGGAATCTTCCGGTGTCGGCGCCAAGAGGCTTGATTGTTGATGAAAAAGGGGAACTTCTTGTCTCAAATGATTCAGCATATGATCTTGTAACACAGATTCACAAAGTAAAGGATCTCGATATTTTAGACCAACAAGTATTTGGGATAATTGGAGTTAAAAAAGACGATTTAATCAAAATTGTGAAAGACAATAAAAGTTCTCTTGACTTGATCGTTGTAAAAGAAAAAATACCCAGAGACGAAGCATTACTTTTAAAATCAAGACTTTCTACTTTCGGTGGATTCGAAATAATCCCATCTTATATTAGAAAATATCCTGACATTGCATTCAGTCATATCTTGGGTTATACCGGCAGAGCGAATGAGCAAGAAACAAAAGATTCTCCAGTGGCGGTCGTCAATGGTTCAATTGGAAAAAGTGAACTTGAAAAAACCTACGACCAATATCTTCAGGGCAAGCCAGGAAACAGGAAGGCGGAAGTTGATGCATCGGGGAGACTGGTAAGGCTTCTGTCTTACAGTGATCCTCAGTCAGGAGACACTCTACAAACTTCAATAAACAAAAAACTACAGGATTATATCTATGAAATATTAAAAAAGAAAACTGACGAAATGCAGACAAAGGCAGCGGCTGTAGTTATGGATCCTCGCGATGGGACTATTAAGGCGATGGTTAGTATTCCAAGCTACGACAATTCACTTCTTGCCTCTGGTATCTCTAAAGAGGAGTATGCAAAACTGTCGGAAGACAAGAATTTTCCAATGCTTAATAGAGTTGTTTCTGGCGAATATCCTTCTGGTTCATCAATTAAACCGTTTATTGCGACTTCTGCTTTAGAGTTTGGAATTGTCAATCCAGATACATCTTTTGATACTCCACCGTTTATCGAAATTGGACAATGGAAGTTTCCCGACTGGAAAGATCACGGGGTGACAGATATAAGAAGGGCGATTGCAGAATCAAATAATATATTCTTTTTTGCATTAGGTGGCGGGTGGGGACCAATAAAAAATGGTCTCGGGCCAGATGGCATGAAAAAGGGACTGGAAAAATTCGGATTCGGCACTCAAACCGGTGTTGATCTAACTGGTGAAAGGGATGGATTTATACCTACTCCAGAATGGAAGAAAAAAACTATGAAAGAAGACTGGTACATTGGAAATACATATAATATGGCGATCGGACAGGGAGACTTATTGGTTACTCCGATGCAAATTGCAAATGCAACCAGTTCTATAGCTAATGGGGGTAAATTGTTCAAACCTCGTTTCGTAAACAAAGTTATCTCTCCAAGCGGTGAAACCATAAAAGAGTTTTCAGCTGGTGAAACCACTGTAAATACGCAGGTATTTTCAGGCGATAACCTAAAAGTCGTTCGCGAAGGAATGCGTATGACTGTTGCCGAAGGTTCGGCGTTTTCGGTTTTTGGGTCAGAATTTCCGATATCAGTTGCAGGTAAAACCGGAACTGCCCAATTTGGTCCAGAAGTTGACGGAGAACAGAAAACTCATGCGTGGTTCAGCTCTTTTGCTCCTTATGAAGATCCAAAAATAGTTGTTACAATCTTGGTTGAAAATGGTGGTGAGGGATATCAGACTGCCGCTCCAATAGCCAAGGACATTTATTCTTGGTGGGTTGACAATGAAACAAAATAGGCTTTGGGGTATTGATTTGATAGCTATTGTTTTGTTATAATGTTTGGAGTTTGAAACGCAAATAGTTGAATACGAATTTAATATACCTATTGTTTAGGATTAACCTCGTCAAGACTTATAATCGCTGGAACGTATCTTGCCTTAAAGCGCAAGAAAGACTCCGCTGATTATAAAAATTGGACGGGGTAAAAATTTGTCTTTCAACCATAATGCAAGGGTAAATATAACGGAGTATTAAACGATGCAAAAGAAAATAACGCTAACAAGATCCGGGAGAGAAAAGCTCGTTTTGGAGCTTGAGGAACTGAAAAAAGAAAAGCGTCCCCATGTAATAGACAGGATCAAGCGTGCCAAAGACTTTGGTGACTTGAGCGAAAATGCCGAATACGAAGATGCGCGCAATGAACAGTCTTTTATCGAAGGAAGAATTCAAGAAGTTGAATACATGCTTAAATATGCTGAAGTAGCCGAAAATGGAAAAAAAGCTGACAAAGTTTCAATGGGCTCTCGTGTTACCGTAATGATTGATGGAGAGAAGGTGTCGTATGAAATTGTTGGATCAACGGAAGCTAATCCAACTGAGGGTAAAATTTCTTCAGAGTCTCCAATTGGAGCAGTAATAATTGACAAAAAAGCAGGCGAGACTGTAACGGCTCAAACCCCGGGAGGGGCGCTTAAAATAAAAATTATCTCAATAGACTAAAGTATGTAATAAAAAAACGGCTGAAGACATCGGGCCGTTTTTTTATTCTTGAACTTAAGTCGCTAATAGGGTATATTTGTCCTTAAAGTAACAAATGCAAAGGGGACACTATGTTGGACTTAGGTTTTGTACGTGAAAATGGTGACTTAGTCGCTAAAGCAATAAAAGAAAAAGGAATAGATCTTGATTTAAAAGAATTTTTAGCTGTCGATGAAAAAAGACGGGCATTTGTTCAGGAAATAGACGAACTTCGCAGGCAGCAAAACGAGTTTAGCAAAAAAATCACTCAACTTTCAAAGGAAGACAAGGACAAGGAAATGGCTGGCATGAAAGCCCTTTCGCTTGATCTCAAAAGGATCGAGGGTGAACTGCAGGAAGTTGAAGAAAAATGGCAGTCTATGGCTCTGATGCTTCCTAACATCCCATCTGAAGATAGTCCTGTGGGCGTGAGTGACAAAGACAACGTTGAGGTTGAAAAGTGGGGCGAGGCTCCAAAGTTTGATTTTAAATTTAAGACCCATATCGAGCTAGCTCATGATCTAAATTTAGTAAATTTTGAAAAGGGAGTAAAAACATCTGGTTTCAGGGGATACTATCTAAAAAATGAAGCAGCGGTTTTGCAACTTGCCTTGATAAACTTTGCTGTGGATAAAATGCGAAAGTTGGGGTTTGAATTTATGATCACCCCGACTATTCTAAAGGAATTCGCACTAGTTGGCAGCGGACATTTTCCGTTTGGTAAAGATGACATATATGAGTTGAAGAATACCGGTAAAGATCTGTCTGGAGCGAAAATTGGCGAGACCTTATATTTAGCTGGAACATCCGAACCCTCACTCCTCGCTTATTATGCCGACACAACTTTAAAAGAGGAGGATCTTCCCGTTAAGGTTTGCGGTTTTTCCCAGTGCTATCGCAATGAAGTTGGATCGTATGGCAAGGATACTCAGGGTTTATATCGAATTCACGAGTTTATGAAAGTAGAAGAAGTTGTTTTGTGCAAGGCCGACTTGAATGAGAGTGATGACTGGCTTGAGAAGATGAGGTCATATTCCCAGGATATTCTGAAGGACCTAAAACTTCCCCACAGAGTTTTGCAAATTTGTACAGGTGATATGGGCGCTGGAAAAAGAAAAATGTACGATATTGAAACATGGATGCCTTCTCGCGATGGTTATGGAGAAACACACTCAGACTCTAACCTAACCGATTGGCAACCAAGAAGACTTAATATTAAATATCAAAAGAAAGACGGTTCCAAGGAGTATGTATATGCTCTTAACAATACAGTTATAGCTAGCCCCAGGATCCTAATTGCGATCTTGGAGAACTTTCAAAATAGTGATGGCTCTGTTACTGTTCCAGAGGTTCTGGTACCATTTTGTGGCTTTAAATCAATAAATAGGAAATAATAAAATGAATCTACAAATAAGATCTCTTTCGGGTGTCCTTTCGGATGAAGAAAAAAAATATTTGCGCAAAAAGCTTCTTTGGTTTGAGGAGCATTTGCCAAATAGCACAACCTTAACCGTAGGGGTCAGACAGCACATTACAAAAAGAAGTAACCAAGCAATAGAGATGATTCTTCATATGATTATTCCTGGTGCAAAAAAACCAGTTTATGTAAAATTATTTAAAAATAATTTTAATGAAGCGGTTGATCTTGGCCGAGAAAAGTTAGAGAGAATTGTGCTCAAAAGAAAAGGGAGGGGATTTAAATTTAATCTTAAGGTACCGAGGGTAAACTTTTTCAAAAAAGGTGAGCGATGAGTTTTATTGATCGAATATTTGGCGGGGGGAACAAACGTGATGTCAATAAAGTTCAACCAATTGTTGCAAAGATTAATGATCTCGAAAAAGAATTCGAGGAATTATCCGACAAAGATCTAAGAGCAAAAACTGACGATTTAAAAGTATTGCTAAAAGAGGGTAAGACACTCGATGAGATACTGCCGAGTGCTTTTGCTGCGGTTCGGGAAGCAGCTAAGAGAGAAATTGGACAGAGACATTTCGATGTTCAGCTTGTTGGTGGTATTGTCTTACACCAAGGCAAGATTGCTGAAATGAAAACCGGAGAAGGAAAAACATTAGTAGCTACCTTACCTCTTTATCTGAATGCACTCGAGGGGAGAGGGGCCCATCTAGTCACTGTAAACGATTATCTCGCAAAATTTCATGGGGAATGGATGGGCAGAGTTTATGATCGATTAGGCCTTAAAACAGGCGTAGTCCAAAACCAAGGTATAAGTTTTGTTTTTGAGAGAGGGTGGGAAAAAGACAAGAAAGAAAACACTTCAGAAGATGCCGACGAGAAGGCGGCTAAAGCAGAAGTCGAATATGTAAACCTGAAGCCATGCAGGAGGGTAGAGGCGTACGCCGCAGATATTACTTATGGCACAAACAATGAATTTGGATTTGACTATCTAAGGGATAATATGGCGCAAGATGCCGCTCAACTGGTTCAAAGGGATCTTAATTTTGCAATCGTCGATGAAGTAGACTCAATCTTGATTGACGAAGCGAGAACGCCTCTTATTATATCTTCACCAGCCGAGGAATCAGCGGATTTATATGCAAAATTTGCGGTTATAACACCGAAATTAAAAGCAAAAGTTCATTTTGAAGTTGACGAAAAAGCCCGTTCCGTCTCAATTACAAATGAAGGAATCGACGCTGTTGAAAAAGCACTTGGCATTGAAAATATTTATAGTAGCGGATCTGTTGCAGTAGTCCACCATCTTGAGGAGGCCCTTAAGGCTCATGCTTTATTTAAAAAAGATAAGGATTACATCGTAAAGGATGGAGAAGTTGTAATTGTTGACGAGTTCACCGGGCGATTAATGCCTGGAAGACGTTATTCTGAAGGCCTGCATCAAGCTATAGAAGCAAAAGAGGGTGTGGAAATCAAAAGAGAATCAGATACTCTAGCAACAATTTCGTTTCAGAATTTATTTAGACTTTATAATAAGCTTGCGGGGATGACTGGTACTGCTGCAACAGAAGCTGAAGAGTTGGGAAAAATTTACAAACTAGACGTTGTAGAAATCCCAACAAATAGACCGATGCTGAGAAAGGATGTTCAAGATCAGGTATATAAATCGGCAGTTGCCAAATACAATGCAATTGTTGCAAAAATCAAGGAACTCAACGAAAATGGGCAGCCAGTTTTGGTTGGAACAATCTCAGTTGAGAAGTCGGAAATTATTTCTAAACTTTTGAAAAGAAATGGTGTCAAGCATGAAGTTCTAAATGCTAAAAACCACGAGGGCGAGGCAAAAGTAATCGCACAAGCCGGGCGTCCAGGAGCGGTAACAGTTGCAACAAATATGGCTGGTAGAGGTGTGGATATTCTTTTGGGTGGAAATCCTCCCAAATCTGAAGATAGACAAAAAGTACTTGAAGCAAATGGACTTTTTGTTTTGGGTACAGAGCGTCATGAGTCGAGACGTATCGATAATCAGCTCCGTGGTCGTGCCGGTCGCCAAGGAGACCCAGGTGTCAGCCAGTTCTATGTTTCGATGGAAGACGATCTTATGAGGATTTTTGGTGGGGACAAGATGAGAAACTTGATGGAGAGACTCGGTCTTCCCGATGACCAGTCAATCGAACATCCTCTCATATCAAGGTCGATAGAGTCGGCTCAAAGAAGAGTTGAGGGGCATAATTTTGACATCAGAAAACATCTTGTTGAATACGATGATGTGATGAATAAACAACGGGAAGTCCTGTACAAAAAAAGAAAGAAGATTCTATCATTAGATCCAAACAAAGATATTTTTCTCCACGAAGACATCCTCTCAAAACTAAACGATGAAGAGAAAAATCAATATCAAGACAAGACCAAGAAAATCGCCCTGCCACCATTGATTGATTTTGAAAGAAGAGTTTTTCTGTCGGTTATTGATCAATTCTGGGTAGAACATCTAAATACGATGGATCAACTGCGTGATTCAATTGGACTTAGGGGTTACGGGCAGGTAGATCCACTTATTGCGTACAAGGAAGAATCTTTTTCTCTCTTTCAGAGGCTCCTGCGTTCGATTGATGATGAGGCAGTCAATATTTTAATGCGCGTAGAATTTGAAGCTGTCAAAACACCTCCTCAAAAACCGAAAGAAAATCCGCCTACTGCTTTAGAGTATAAAGGGGGCGAGGAGCCAGATACTAAAGAAGATATCGAAGAAATTTCCAATAAAAGCGAGACTGCCGTAGTTGAGGCCCCGCAAAGTTTGCCAAAAGAATCGGGAAATTCTGGCGTCATTACATCAGTTCGCAGCGTCGGCGATAAAATGCAAAGCGCGGTTAATATGAGCCAAACTAGTCAATCCACTGGAGATAAGGTGGGTCGTAACGATCCTTGTCCCTGCGGTAGTGGGAGAAAATACAAAAAATGTTGTGGTAAATGACACTGTTACTACTTGCAGCCGGTTTCGCAACCAGGCTTGAGCCAATCTCTTTTAAGTGCCCCAAACATCTGATCCCAATTGGAACCAAAAAAGTTCTCCTGGATGTTTTTGTTGATACGTACGAAGAATATTTTGATAAGTTTTCTAGAATTGTGCTTATAACAAATGATGTTTTTTTAAATCGTTTTGAAAATTGGGCTCAAAAACAAAAATTTGAGATCGATGTAATCTCGGATGGTGTAAAAAATAAATCGGGGAAAAAAGGAGCAGTCGGCGACTTTTTGCTAGCGATCAAAAAAGCGTCAATAAATGATGACGTGCTTATCTGTGCTCCAGATTTTATTCCGACTGAACTAAACTTATCTGAATTTATAAAGTATTCCGCTTCCGGTGATTCGGTGATCATGACAAAAATTGAAAATAATGTTAATAAAATTAAAGCCGGCTCATGTTTGAAGCTAGACGGTTGCAGTCAAGTTATAGAATTTTGCGAGAAGCCTAAAGAACCGTTTTCGAATATTTATGGTATCCCGTATTATATTGTGCAAAACAAGGATATATCTCTAATCCAAGACATTCCAAGGTCAAATTGGGATAATATGGGACAAATACCAGCCTTGTTATCAAAAAAATCAAAAATATTTGCTTTTAATTATTCGGGCAAGTGCATTCATCTAACTAATTTGGATGATCTTGAGAAATTGAAGAAGAGTTATTGAAAAATATCTCAAACACTATATTATCGCTATTGAGAGGACTACATGATTGTTCTGGATTTTGAAGGAACGATTTATGACGAGGTCGCTTTAATACAGGAATTCAGGAAAATATTTAATGCCTGCGGACTTGATTTTGAAACGATCTCAAGGATTGCACTAAAACATGGCCATTTTAGTTTGGAATCAATCAATAAAATAAATATCGAGAACCTTGACAGAGCAAAAATTATACACAAGTGTCTGGAAATACTAAACCAGGGCGAAAAGTATCTCTATCCGGACGCAGCAAAATTTATTAAAGACAATAACTATAAAATTGGAATCTTGAGTTTTGGCGACAAGGAATACCAAATGCTGAAAATCAGGGGTTCCGGCATTCTAAAAAATACTTCATCAGTTGAAATCACATGCCTAGATAAGACTGCCTGTGGTCGGATGTTAGCGGAGGCGGATGTTTATGTGGACAACGAAATTGAAATATTAAAAAAGATTGGTTTAAAATTTAAAAAAATAAACCTGTATTTTATCGATAGGAGCGGATATAGAGGAGAGATCCCGTCATCAATTAAGCGAATTAATAAACTAACGGATATAAAATGGAACTAGAGGAGTTAAAAGTCAAAAGTAGAGCTCTCGTTGAAAGGTTTAAAAAGATTGAGCCAAAACGCTGGAGTATAGAAGGGTCAACCATGGAACTTGCAACGGAGGTTGGAGACTTAACAGAGCTTGTGCTGAGGAAAGAATATTTTAAACAAAATGTTTACGACGATATAGAGTATCAAATTCAAGATGAAATTGCTGATATCCTGTTTATTTTGTTTAGAATTGCTGACTACTATAATATTGACGTGGACAGGGCTTATCAGGAAATGGAGCATTTGGTTTCGGAGAGACTAAAAAGTCGGGGGGCTTGATGGCTTCGAATAAGGAAATAGCCGATGAATTTTATCTTTTTTCGGAAATTCTTGAGTTGAAGTCAGGCGATCGATTCAAAATAAATGCCTACCAGAAGGCTGCTCAGGCAATCGCTTCGATTGGTGTATCTGTACATGAGATGTATCTAAGCGGCGGAATAAAAGAAGTTGAGAAAATTGATGGTGTCGGAATCGGAATTGCCTCGAAAATTGAGGAGTTTATAAAAAAAGGAAAAATTCAAGAACTCGAAGTTCTTCAAAAAAAGTTTCCCAAAGCTGAAGTTGAATTTCTTAAAATTCCGGGGGTTGGTCCAAAAACGGCCCGAGTTTTGTATGAGAAGCTCGGTGCAAAGAATGTTTCCGAATTGAGTACGAAGTTATCGCGAAATGGCCATAAATATTTTCATGAGAAACCTCTAAATAATATTTTAAGAGGCATCGATATCTATAAGAATATGAGCAAAAGGTTGTTGCTCGACGAGGCAAGCGAAATATCGGAACTTATAATTTCATATTTGAGCGATGATACATCAGCAGCAAATATTACTGCAGTCGGATCTTTGAGGAGGCGTGTCGAAACAATCGGTGATATTGATATTATTGCGTCGTCGAAAACACCAGCTGATTTAATCAAGAAATTTGTAAAATTTGATCAATTCACGCAAATTATTTCTCAAGGTGAAACAAAAGCCTCGGCTATTTTCAAAGGCAATGTCCAAGTAGATTTAGAAATATTGCCTGAGGATAAATTTGGATCTTTACTGGTTCACTTTACGGGTTCGAAGCTTCACAACATTGCGCTTAGATCATATGCGCTTGAAAACGATTTAAGTATTTCTGAGCATGGTATTAAGCATGTCAAAAGCAAAAAACTAGAGACTTTTTCAAGTGAATCCGGCTTTTACAAAAGGTTGGGGCTGGAATATATCGAACCGGAATTGCGCGAAGACCGCGGAGAGATCCTCGCTTCCTTGAAGCGCAAATTGCCAATTCTAGTTGAGCATAATGATATCAAGGGCGATTTGCATATCCACTCTACTTACTCCGATGGAGCTTCTTCGATAGAGCAGATCGTATTAAAGGCAATCGAGCTTAATTACCAGTATGTTGCAATATCAGATCACACTGTTGGGCTTGGCATTGCTAACGGTTTAAGTGTCGAAAGATTTGAGGAAAGACAAAAGGAAATCGAAAAAATAAGAAAGAAATATTTAAAAATTAAGATACTTTCTTCATGCGAGGTCAATATTAAACCTGATGGAAGTTTGGACATGCCAGATGATATCATGAGTATTTTTGACATTGTAAATGCCTCGGTGCACTCAAGTTTCAGTCAAGATAGAGACACAATAACTAATAGAATAATTACTGCGATCGAGAACAAGTTTGTCGATATTATTGGTCATCCAACCGGTAGAATTTTAAATAGAAGAAATGGATATGAGGCGGACTGGGAAAATATTTTTAAAGCCTGTGTCAAAAATAACGTAGCTCTAGAGATTAACGCGTATCCGGATAGATTAGATTTGCCCGACTCACTTGTGCTTGAGGCTAGAAAAGCAGGCGTCAAATTTGTCATATCAACAGATGCTCACTCATTGGACCAAATGGACTACATGTTGTTTGGAGTATCGGTGGCCAGAAGGGGGTGGTGTGAAAAAAGTGATATTTTAAACTGTATGCCACTTAAGAACTTTGCAAAACACGTCTGAAAAAATTTTGAGAAATTACTCTTTTTTGGTAGAGTGTAGATACAAAGGAGGTTGATGGTTCTCAAGGAGAGAAAACCGATCATCAACATTGTTGAGGTTTCGAAAAAATATGCCAGAGTTGAAGCTCTAACGGGTGTTAGTCTGAAAATATATCCGGGCGAGTTTGTGATATTGGTTGGGCCATCAGGAGCAGGCAAGTCAACCTTAATTAAGCTTTTAATCCGCGAAGAAAAACCGGACAAAGGCAAGATACTGATTGCGGGCCGTGATATAACAAGACTGGATTTTGGCGAACTGCCATATTATCGAAGAAATATTGGGATTGTTTTTCAAGACTATAAGCTTCTTCCAAACAAAACTGTCTGGGAAAATGTAGCATATGCCCTTGAGGTTTCGGACGCGACCGAAGAAGCTGTCCAGCGAAAAGTTCCGAAAGTTATAGATGCTGTTAATCTAACCAGTAGGAGCAACGCATATCCACATCAGCTTTCAGGTGGTGAGGCTCAAAGAACAAGTATTGCACGTGCTCTGGTACATAATCCAAAAATACTAATTGCTGACGAACCGACGGGTAATCTTGATCCAGAGGCAAGTCAAGAAATTGCCGATATTTTAGAGAAAATTAATTGTCAGGGGACGGTTGTAATTTTGGCGACCCATAATCGTGAAATGGTAGATAAAATGCGCAAGAGAGTAGTTCTGATGAAGGGTGGCCAAGTAATATCGGATCAATCCCAAGGAAGGTATGCATGCTAACTAGAATCAGAAGAATTTTCAAAACAGCCATAGTTAATTTTTACAGAAATATCTGGCTTTCGTTAACGGCCACTTTAATAATGACTCTAGCGCTTCTGGCGGTTGGACTGTTCTTGATTTTAGCGCTTTCGACTAACCAGATGACCCAGGAGTTGAAGGGCAAGGTCGATGTGGTAATTAACTTCAAGGACGAAGCAAGTGAGAATCTAATTAAACAATTTCAAAGCGAACTTATTATCAGGCCAAATATTAAATCAGTCCATTACATTTCAAAAGAAGATGCATTAGCTGAGTTTAAATCCAGACAATCTGTAAAGCAGGAAATTAGAGAAATAGTCACTCCCCAGGACAACCCCTTGCCCAGAGGATTGCAGATTCAGTCCGTTGATTTAAATGAATACGAGGGATTTGTTGCAACACTTATAAAGAATCCCCAATATGCACCCTTTATTGACTCCTCGAGCTATGACGATAACAAAACATTGATAACCAACATTAACAATGCCAGTCGCTTTGTAGAGCGATTTGGATTGATTCTGTCTGCATTTTTTATCCTTATCGCTATGCTGGTTGTATTCAATACTGTCCGACTCGCGGTTTTATTTAGATCAAAAGAAATAGAGGTGATGCGACTAGTCGGTGCGTCGGATTCATTTGTAAAAGTTCCTTTCTTGATAGAGGGGTTTTTATATGGGTTCTTTGCAGTCATCTTTTCAAACCTTGTCATTTATTTTGGGATAAAAATAATTGTTAAAATCTCTGCCTCGACTGTCTTCGAAAAGTTCATTCAAAAAATGGTTCCAATTTACAACCAGGAGATATTTTTTGTGATAGGAGTTCAGCTTATAGTCGCGATTGTGGTTGGTGTCGGAGCGAGTTACTTGAGTATCAGAAGAAATGCACGAATATAACGCAAAATATTTGTGATATAATACATCCTACTTATGAATTACAAAGGAAGGGTAGCTAAAATATCGTTAACACTTGTGTTGTTTGTGCTGATCGCACAAGTTCCTTTTAGTGTTCAAGCAGCAGATTTAAATGATTTAATAAAAAAGAAAGACCAGCTAAACCAAGATCTTGATAAAAACCAATCTGCTGCACAGAATAAGGAAAACGAAGCAAATTCATTATCTAGACAGATAAACAATCTAACCTCAGATATCTCATCAACAGAAAAAAAGATTGGTGAAACTGGTACGCAGATAGGCGAAAAAGAGAACTCGATTGCTCAGCTAAATACTGGTATCGAACAAAAAAAAGCAGAACTTGCATCGTTGAAAAAAAAGCTAAACAGTGCCCTTATTGAGCTTTATAGATCTTCTGACAGGTCCGACATGCAACTGTTGTTTGGGTCTGATTCCTTGGGCAGTGCGTCAAATGAGGCAAAATATCTGCAATCAATAGAGACTCAAGTGAAATATATCTTTACAAAAGTTGATGGGATAAAGAAGGATCTTGAAAAGAATAAATCAGATGAAGAGGCAAAAAAGGCAGAACTTGATCAACTTAAAAATCAGCAAGTTGCCTATATGAAAGGGATCGAATATCAAAAAGGACAAAAAGACAAAATGCTCGGTATGACTCTAGAGCAGAAAATGTCATACGAGCAACAGGTAGAAAAGCTAAAATCCGAGATAAGCAGTGTTTCTTCGGCAATTTACGCGGAAAGACAAAGGCGCTTGAGTGGCGGAAAGGAACAGCTGGGTGGGGGAGGCTCGGGCTATCCGTACTCCTCGATTGATGAACCGGATGCTTGGGGATTTTTAACACGAGAATGTACCTCGTATGCTGCCTGGAATTTTAATGTAATTCAAGGTAAGAAATTTATAAATACACGTCCAGGTCAAGGAAGCGCTTACAATTGGCCTAACCTAGCTAGGGATCAAGGATATAGTGTATCTGGGACACCTAGGGTTGGTGCCATAATAAGTTGGGATGCTGGTTCGCTCACTTCTGGATGGGGGCACGTTGCAATCGTCGAGAAGGTTAATTCCGATGGCACAATAGATCTTTCCGAATATAACTGGATTAAATATTCTTATTCATATCGAAAATACGTTAATCCAGGCGATTACGGAAGCTACTCCTATATCTACTAATTACTTTTAACTTTCCCATTGTTTGGTACAATCCCCTTGTGGAAGAACAATCAGATATCTCAAAGATACCGAGTTCTAGCGATGACGCTTTTGACAATACTCTGCGTCCCAAATTTTTGCGTGATTATATCGGACAAGAAAAAGTCAAAGATTCTCTCGGTGTGTTTATTAAAGCGGCTCAGCTGCGCGACGAGCCGATAGAGCATATTTTGATCTATGGACCTCCCGGGCTTGGTAAGACGACCCTGGCGCACGTCCTGGCCAACGAGACGGGTTCTAGCATAAGAGTAACAAGTGGGCCGGCAATTGAAAGGGCGGGGGATTTGGTTTCTATTTTAACCAGCCTTGAAGACTCCGATATTATTTTTATTGATGAAATACATCGATTAGGCAGGATGGTCGAAGAGGTTTTGTATCCTGCTATGGAAGATTTTGCAGTTGATTTAGTAGTCGGCAAAGGTCCGTCTGCCAAGACTTTGCGTGTCGATTTGCCCAAATTTACATTAATTGGGGCAACTACAAGAATTAGTCTTATCTCGTCTCCGATGCGTGATCGTTTTGGGATAGTGCATAGCCTCGATTTTTATACTGAAAAGGAACTTGAAAAGATTATCACTAGGTCAGCCAAGATTTTAGATATGAAGATTGAGAACTCGGGTGTAAAGGAGATTGCCAAAAGGTCAAGAAAAACACCAAGAATCGCCAATCGTCTTTTAAAAAGAGTGAGGGATTTTGCAACCGTTTACAACAAAGGGCAGGCTGACCATACAACTGCTTCAGACGCCCTGACGAGATTAGGGGTCGATGAATATGGTCTTGACGATGCTGATAGAAAAGTTATAAAAACAATTATTGAAAAATTTGGCGGAGGTCCTGTTGGTGCCGAGACGCTTTCGGCTGCAACTTCGATCGAGCGCGATACGATCGAAGATGTTATTGAACCATATCTGATGCGTTCCGGTTTTATTAAGAGGACGCCGAGGGGAAGGGTTGCCTGCAGTCTGGCCTTTGATTATTTTGGAATGAAAAAATGACCGGAGCTACTTATTCAATTTTGGCAGTATTTTTAGGAATCATGTTTTTCTATATTCTGGTTAGTGTAGCGCTTTTTTATCATATATTGCGCTATAGCTATATTGGTGACACGTCAAAAAGAGCGTTTATTATTTATATTATCTCTGGCGTTTCAGCTAGTGTTGTCGCTATAGCATTAATCATAATTAATCATTTGGTTTTTTAGATGAAACTTTCAAGATTTAGCTACATCCCCCAACCGGTTATTCCAAATCAAAGAAATGACGAGCGAATTTTTGTTTTTTGCCGCCGGCATCCAGTCGATTTTTTGCCTACGATCATCGTCATATTATTTCTGCTTATTTTGCCAATTATTTTCATATCGTCTATCTGGAGTGAGCCACCTACATCCCCGATGCTTGATCCTTTGTATGTTAGGGATATGCTAGTTTTAGCAACTTTAATTTATATTCTGATTCTTGAAGCCGTGACGATCACTAGCTGGGTAAACTATTATTATAATGTATTGATTGTCAGCGACGAGAGAATTGTCGAAATTGCCCAAAAAGGGTTATTTTCAAGAGAGATCAAAGAACTGGTCTTTGAACAAATCGAAGATGTTACGAGCAAGACAAATGGATTTTTAAATACAATTTTTGAAGCGGGTGAGCTAGAGATTCAAACAGCCGGAACTCAAAGCAATTTTCATGTTAGTAGAATTCCGCGATCAGACTTAATTGTTGAAATTATCCAGGAGTTATCTCATCAAGCTAAAAAGAAAATTTTAACTGAAAATCGTATACCAGATCTAGCAACAATTGGTGTTATAAATGGCCGCCTTGTATCACGCGATGGCAAAAAACCGGCCATTATGAATTTTGATCAAAGTATGAAAGAAACTTTCAAGCGTTTTCAATACACTCTTGAAAATCCTAAAAACTTAAGAGAAAAGCTGGATTATTGGTGGCAAAGCCATCACAATCAGATGACCGCAACCTTTGGAGCTAGATTTTCCGAGCCTATTCAGACAAAAACAAAGACCGATGAAAAAAAATCGGATAGTGACATGGTTGATCTTTAGAGACGAAGTATCTGCGTTATTGCTTTTACTGGTCGCAACTTCGCTCGTTATTTTTTTCCCAAATAGATGTTTCTCTGACTCAAGACAAGTATTCTTTAGCGAAATAATGTGGGCTGGATCAAGCGTGTCAACAGCTGATGAGTGGGTTGAGCTATATAATGACTCTGACGAGGTTATCGATCTTTCTGGGTGGTCTGTCTTTGATAACGTAAAGAATGAAAAAATGCTCACTATTCCCGACGGACAAATTGCCCCAAAAGGGCATTTTGTAATATCGAACAATACAAAAGACCATCAATTTTCAAAAGGTGAATCAATATTAAATATCGACCCAGATATCGTTGACTCGAGTGTTAGCTTGAATAACTCGAACCTTAAAATTTCGTTGATTTCAAATGATGGCGAAGTGTCCGATTCTGTCGGCGATGGTAAAAGGCCGTTTTTCGGCAACTCCAGTGTTGCCTCGTCAATGGAAAGAACTGATTATATTTTGCCCGGTGAAGATCGAGCGGCATGGAAAGAGTGCACCGACAAAAGCAATCTGGACGAGGATGTATCGGACATAGCCAACCCGGATTCTTCTGGGCGACCAAAAATAAAAAGCTTCAATCTTGATAAAAGTGCGTTTGAATCAGGAGAGAATATTATATTGAAGACCAACTACTTAGTTGAGGATTCCGGAGGAGATCTTGAGAAAGTTATTGTACGGATAATAAATGGCGAAGAGGTTATGGAGGAGAGGCAGTATGGATTCGGCCAGTTTGTTTTTGAGTTAGGTAAATTTGGTTTTTGCCCAAAAATAAATTTTATATTTGTTGACAAAACCGGTCTTTGGGTCAGTGAAAGCGTAACCCTCTCTTGTTATTTATCCTCTGAAAAAATTAAGTTTTACGAAACTCTTCCACATCCCAAGCAAAAAGATTGGAATAAAGACGGGGAGCTGAATTCGGATGATGAGTGGATCGAGCTTGTAAATTTTGGTAAATCAGAAGTTGATCTTAGCGGATGGAAGATTTGCGACGAAAAAGATGATTGTTTTGCGGTTGACGGTTCGACAATTATGCCAGAAAATTTTCTAGTCTTTTATAAATCAAGTACGGGTATTTCCATCAATGACAGCGGTGACAAACTATTTTTATTCGATCCTGCTGAGCGTCTGGTTGACTCTATTAAGGTCCCAGCCTCATCATCAAAATATGATCAGTCGTATGCAAAGTGGGGAGGCAAATGGTATTACACAGTTTCGCCTACTCCCAATGAGGTCAACTTAATCACGCAAACTGGCTCCAAGCATGATCCTGACTATAAGTATATTCAGGAAGCTGAAGGAAAAACGATTGAAATAGATGGAGAAGTAATTGAATCTGACCGCTCAAGCATGACTATTTTGGTAAACTCAAAACCGGTAATGGTGGTTGGCGACATCAATATGAGCGATATCTCAAGCGGCGATAGGGTTAGCCTAACAGGTATTGCCAAATCTGGTCTCATGCCTCGAATCGTCGCGACCTCTATACCGATAAAAATAAATTCCCAGGCCGCTGTTTCTCTACCACAAGGCAATGATAAGGCTATGGCGGAGACAAGTTCTAGTTTGGTAATTACTAAAACTACAAAAACAAAAAAGATAAAATATCTCAAAATAGATTCAACTCAGATTAAGCCCATGGTACTCGGATCGTCAAATGTTGCCTCGAAGTATTTTAATTTTTTACCTTTACTGCTATACTTTTCGGGTGCATTGGGATTTATGATGGTTGTAAAAATATATGATTTTTGTTGTAGAAAGTGAAAAAGAACTCGGGCAAAAAGTTTATCAGAAGATAGAAAAACGTCTTCAGGGCGGTTTTAAGTGTGCTCTAAGTGGTGATTTGGGAGCGGGAAAGACGACAATGGTTCGGGAAATTGCGCAAATTATGGGTTCCAAGGATTCTGTTTCAAGTCCTACTTTTACACTAAGAAAAGAATACAGACTACCGCGCAAGGTCAATGGAGCTCAGATTATCCAACATATAGATTTATATCGCTTTGAGACGCCAACCAAGCATGACCGGGATCAAGTTCTTGAGTGGCTCGACGACAGTCGGGCAATATCGTTTGTCGAGTGGCCGGATAAAATTCCAGAAATTATTGATCGCTTTGATACAAGTATTTTACTTGAGACAGAGGACGCTTGTAAGAGGAAAGTAACAATAAAATGACAATCGAAATAAATATCGAAGCAAAGGAACTGTCGTATAAAGCCAGTCTTGTATCTAAGGAGATCTGCGGCAATGGAATGGCGGAACTTTTGGCATTTATCCAAAAATATGGCAAAATGATAGATAGAGTAGATTTAAACGGACAAAGTTATTCGTATACGTTTTCAAGACAAGTTTTTTTGGCGGTTAATCTGCTTAAATCATTGACTGGCTGCTTAGTATATTACAATGGAAAGAAAAGCGGGTCAGGTTTGGTTTTGCCGGTCTATAAATAAAAGAGAGGGAGAAAAAGACAGATGCGTAGAAGACACTATAGTTTTGATCACCGTGACAGAGTTGAAAAAACTGATGAGCGGTCAAGAAACAATCATCCGGAAATAAATCGAGTAAGAGGTAAAAAGAAAAATAGAAGATATGGCCGATATATTATTTCGGCCCTTGCCTTGATACTGATTGGTCTTGGTGTCTATCTTGGATCTTCTCTTTTAACTTCGGCTAATAGCATGCTTTCATCCGATGTCACGATAAAAGATATTTTCTCAAAAAGCTCACTAAGACAAACAGACGGCAGAACTAACATTCTCATTTTAGGTAAAGGTGGAAGCAACCATCCTGGCGGTCAATTGACTGACACGATTTTACTTGCAAGCATAAAAAACTCCGATAAAAAGGTTGCTTTTGTTTCGATCCCTAGAGATTTAATGGTCAGCATTCCGGGAAGCGGGTTTAAAAAAATTAACGAAGCATATACAACAGGCTGGAACTCAACCAAGGATGAAAATAAAAAGGGAGAAGAAGGTGCAAAATCAGCCTCTGAAGTTGTAAGTAAAGTAACTGGTGTCCCGATACATTACTTTTTCACCCTAGATTTTGTAGGATTCAAGAGCCTTGTAGATACTTTGGGCGGGGTAACGGTCAATGTCGAAAAAGATTTGAGTGATCCACTCTATCCCCAGGATTATTTTGGCAAAGATGGTTCATATACCAAAACAGATGCTTACTCTCCGTTTTATTTGAAGGCGGGAAAGCAGAACCTTGATGGAACAACTGCTTTAAAATACGCTCGATCAAGAGAGACAACATCTGACTTTGACAGAGCGAAAAGACAACAGAATCTGCTGTTGGCAATCAAGGATAAGGCACTATCACTTGGTGTACTTGCCAACCCCAAGAAATTAACTGATATAATGAGCGATTTAGGTAATCACATTAAAACCAGTCTCACGGTGTCGGAAATTAAGTCGCTCATAGAGATCGTCAAAAATGTTGATAAAGATACCATTACAAATAAAGTATTGGATAACGGTCCTACTGGATTGTTAGTATCTTCAAGCGAAGGATTTTATCATCTTGAGCCAAAGGCGGGAGCAACAAATTATAAGGAAATCCAAGCATTGGTCAAAAATATATTCTCAACGGAATCTAGTGCTGAGCCTGAGATCACAGATGTAGAGGTACTAAACGGTGCCGGTACAACAGGTCTTGGTGGGAAGGTAGCTGATAAATTAAAAGCTGAGGGTCTCAATGTAGTTAAAATAGATACTAATCCTACCGAAATAGAAAAAACAACAATATTTTCTTCAAAGAAAACTGGGGCTACAATTGATAAAATAAAATCAGTTGTTGGCGTATCTATAGTCGAGTTGTCAAATGATAAAGAAGTAATAAGGGTGGTGATCGGAAAAAATTATGGAGAGTAGACTTTCGGTTAAGGGCTTAAAAATTCTTTCCAACGTCGTAATTTCCCTCTTTGCGGTCGTCTCGCTTGGGTTTTTTCTTCTCTCGATTGATCGGACTCTTATTATCGGATTTATTTCAATTGTAATGCTTTGCGCCAGCTTGTATTTGATGTGGGCTCAACATGAATTCGACTCAATCAGTCTCCTTATTTTCTTTTTTGGAACAACGGCCTGCTTCTTCTTTTTCTCTGATATTGTCGTTGCATCATGGAGCCAGGCCATTTCAATTATGGCATTTGCCCTGTTGAACCTGGTGCTTTCTAATTATCTTTTAAACACAGCCAAACCAGTTCATAATCCAGAAAAGATTCTTTATAAAATAGCTCTAGCGATTATTTTTACTGAAATATTTTGGGTTTTAAGCTTTTTTAAAGCTAGCCAGCTTTCAAAGGGCGCGATTACGGCAGTGATATTTTTTAATCTTCAGGCAATTGTCAGGGACATCCTGGAGAATAAAATATCCTACAAAAGATTTGCATTTTTGGTTGTTGTCAGTATAATCTTGCTTGCAATTGTAATTTATAGAATATAAAGAAAGGCGACTCATGGATTTTAAATCAACGCTTAGAAAAGTAGAAGTTTCTTTTATGAAAGTGGTAGCGTTTCTCGGCAGAAAGATAGTCTTGGCATACGGGAAAACAGCTCAAATGTGCAAAAAAAGTGGAAAAAAATATTTCAAAACAGCTGCCTTTGCAATTGTTATTTTATATGTCATAGGAGCGGTAGTTTTTGGAATCAGACTGTATCGTCAAAACAGAGTTGAAAAAATCGATAGAATGGCGTCATACATTTATCCTTTTCCAGTTGCAAATACAGGAAGAAGTCTGATTTTCGATAAGGAGATGCAGCAAAAGACAAACTGGTCCAAGACTTTCGCCGGTAAAATGCAAATGGCTGTACCAGAAGATATCTCAAAAAGAATTGTCGATGATATGGTTTATGATGCAGTCATCATGCAGGAAGCAAGCAGTATGAATATTAAGGTAACAAAAGATGATATTGAAAAAACGTTTTCAATCGCAGCTAGCGGAATAGGCGGAGAAGATCAGGCAACGACATTTGTTAAGGATAACTACGGAATGTCCATAGCGAAGTTCAAGCAGCTTCTTGTACCAAAGATTGCACTGGAAAAAATCAGAGACGGTAATTTTGTTAAGGTTAAGGCAAGGCATATTGTAATCAAAGACGAAGGTCGCGCTAAAGATATACTGAAAAAAGCAAAAGAGGGCGCCAAATTCGAGGATCTAGCGAAAGATAACTCCGAAGATCAAAGCTCAAAAGAAGAGGGTGGACTTTTAGCCGGTGGAGAGTTTCTGTTCAGAGAAACCTCTGGTCTTCCACAGGAATTTGAGGACGCACTCTTCAAGATGAAGAAAGGCGATATATCAGAACTAGTTAAAACCGATTTAGGCTATCACATTATCAAAGTTGAAGAGCGAGAGGGTTCGATTGAGGAAACTATGACTGCGTGGCTCGACAGCTTAAAAAAGAAATATCCAACCAGAGTTTGGTTTAGGTAATTAAATTTTGCTTGCGTAGACTATTTAGTGCTAATTTGTTCTAGTTCTTTTACGAGCGGCTTTATAATATCGCCAATTGCTCTGTAATTAATGATTTTTATTTCAGGATTGCCCTCGATCATTCCAGAGATTTTCTTTGGTGAATTTAGGAAATAAAGACAAATTATCTTCTTACCAAGTTCTTGAGCGTATCTTATCTCATATCCAACACCAATACTTGGAGTGGAGACATCGGCCACCATGATATCAGCCTCTTCAATCCAGAGCATATCGCGCTTGAAGATAAATTTTACATCTTTTTTCTCTCCCTGATCTGAAAGTTCTGTATCGCCAATATGTTCTGTCAGTACCTCTCCGTATTTTTGTAAGAGTGCGATTATTTCTTTATAAATAGTTGCGTTTTCTCTTCCACCCCTAATTGATGCTGAAAAATATATCTTCATACCCTAAAGTTTAAATATTTTATTTGCCTCAGCATCTAGAATACTGATGTATTCAAGTGTCTCCTTCGGTGAAAAAACTTTTAGACCTAGCTCAATAGCTATTTTTTCAATTTCTTTTATGGCACACTTACCCTCTTTTTTACTGCCAACTAATTTTTCTGCTTCAAAATAGTTACTGTGGCCTGGTACTTCAACTATTGCCCATTCGATTTCTCGATATTCGTAAATGTCAGCGTTTCTAATCGCCTTTAGTCCCTCTCTGTACCCTAGATATTTTAGAAAATCGATTGATTCTTTTAACTTATCTTTATCAAAGGGAATAGATATCTCTTTACGGTTTGAGTTATTTAACTTCCCGACTTTTAAGGAAAATTCGTTTTCACCATTTGTTTGTTTAATTCTAAGATCAATTTTCTTGCTGTGAGATAAACCAAAAATCCACTGTGTTCTTTTATAGCTTTTAACCAACGATCCATTTTTTGCAAGAAACTTCACCAGTTTTGTTTTTTGTCCTGGTGTCAGTCCTCCTCTTAACTCAATTTCGAATTTACTCATGGCTTTTTTATATCAGAAATAGATGCTGCAAGATAGACATATTCCTGTTTAAACTGAATAAACTGCCAGATACCTTGACAGTCATAGTACTGTGATATATAATGTATCTATGATTAATAACCAACTATCATCTGATTTACTGCGTGGACATACCGATACCATCATTCTTGGCCTTTTAGTTGACGAAGATAAGTACGGCTATGAAATTACGAAGCTTATTCGTATTCAATCTGGTCAAAATTATGATTTAAAAGAGGCAACGATGTACTCTAGCTTAAAACGTCTAGAGAGGGATAGATGCATTACTTCATATTGGGGTGATGAAACGCGGGGAAGTAGGCGAAAGTACTACTCCATAACTGAAGATGGAAAAACATTGTATAAAATTAATAAGCAAAACTGGGATTATGCCAAGAAAATCCTAGATAAATTGCTATAAGAAAGGACGACATGGAAAAGGAATTTAAGAAATTTTTAGATAAGATATTTGCCCCTTATGGAAATTTTCCATCACGTGCAGATGTAACATCTGAACTATTATCGAATTTGCTTGAGAAATACAATGACTTTAAAAAAGAAGGTAAGAGCGATAAAGAGGCTTATCAAGCGACTGTAGAAACATTTGGAGATGTAAGTGAAATTATGGAACAGCTGCCGCACAATAATCGTGCATCTAAAGAGAGGCCAGATCTTCGTAAAATTTTAAAAGACATCGCAGGGAGCCAGTCGAAATTTTCTCAAATAATGCTAAAAGGATCTGACCTGACAGATATTGATTTGCGTGGATCGGACTTTAACGGCAGCGAAGTCAGGGAAACCCATTTTGATCGATCTGACTTGACAGACTCAAAATTTCGAGGAATTGATCTTAGAAATGCATCATTTGCAAGGGCGAATCTCACAAGAGCAGTGTTTGCAGGCAGCGACATGCGCAATGTTTGTTTTGACGGTGCTAATCTCGCTGATGCCACTTTAGTGGGCGCAGATTTACATGGTGCAACCTTTGCCGACTCTACACTTTTAGGAACTAACTTTAGTCAATCGGATCTATCAAAGGTTATATTTGACGATCTAATACTTCAGAACGTTGTCTTTGAAAGTGCATCTCTTGCGAACGCTTCTTTTAAAGGAGCTACTCTGCACAATGTTAATTTCCATCATACCGCTGTAAAGTCTGCGGTTTTCGATGGGACTGAAATGGACAAGGTCACCTATGCGCTTCTTCAAGGAGCTAAGGCAAATCTGGATAAAGCAGTAATCATCTAGGTGAGCGAAGGCATACTTTAATTTAGACCTGTTCAACCAGTCGCATTTATTCAAATCTCAATGATTCTTCTGCCATCTTAGTCACGGTTTCTTCCTGGAAGTTATAAAGTTTGACGGTAGTTTGACTAGATGATTTGCAACTCTGCGGAGAGACCACTACAAAATTCATAGTTGTATTTTCACCATCCTTAATAGAAACGGAAAAAGGGTAACTAAAATCTTTCGAATCGCACCCAATTCAACCATTCGATCGAAAAATTAGCTTATCTTTCCTTAGTACAGACAGGATGCAATTAACCTGACATAATTAAATCTACATTTTAAATAAAATAAGTAGCGTAGTCGAACTATTTTTTTTATAAGTTAATAAATGTAAAAATTATCAAATAATCAATATCACTATGGAAACTGGAACAATCAAAACCAAGACCGATCGTGGTTTTGGATTTATCACAGCGGAAGGAAGAGGGGGAGACCTTTTCTTTCATTCCAATGAGCTCGTTGGTGTCACTTTCGAAGATTTGCAAGTAGGTGACAAAGTCCAATTCGAGATATCCAAAACCGAAAAAGGCGACAACGCCACCAAGGTGTCTAAAGTGGAGGCGCAAGCCGAAGCCAAAGAAGAGTCTGATGAAAAAGAAGAAGTAAAAGCAGAGTAGCTTAAACTTGCTTTAAACAAGAACACTCCGCTAATCCCGGGGTGTTTTTGTTATAAATACAACATTGATACTAATTTACTATCTTGAAGCAGGTCTATACACTCATTTAGCATAACGTGTTTATCTTATGGTTTGATTCTATAAGACACTAATGAAAACTAAAACCCTTTGTCCTTCGATTTCGCTTCGCTGCACTCTTTTCGAGTCTGAGCGACGAGGTCGCCAGACCTCAGAGTCGGAGACAGGACATTCGACTTATTATTGGCTGCTCTTGGTCGAAGACCATGAGCGAACTCCGCCAGCTGGCGGAGTGAGTCGAATGGCGAGACACTTCAGCCCAGAACCTTTCAGACCTTATAAGAATAAAAACGAGACAAAATGGGGCGCTATAAAAAGGTGCAATAATACCTAGGCTAAAATCCACTTATTAGCTTTGAGAGCCAGCCAAACAGGGAAAATCCCTTTGTGTCTTGATTCAGTTGTTCTTCCAGACTCGTGTTTTGTTCTTCAAGAACTTGGATCTGACTTTGTAGATTAGTTAGATCTGCCTGATTCGAAATTTGAGCGGCGATCTGATTTAATTGTTGAATCCTAAGCTGATTTTCTTCTATTTGTTGCTTAACATTCCTGAGTTGGCTGTAAGCCGGTCCAGCAAAAAACTTGGCAAACGCGCTTCGGTTCTGTGCTTTCTCCAGCGATTGATTGACAATATCCTCTGACCTTCCCTGGTTTCGAGCAATCACACGAATTTGTTCTCCAATGGTTGCGTCTTGCAGGTTTGCTGATAGCATAATCATATTTTCGACTGCAGCTGCTACCTGCGATCTGTGTTGCTGGGCGACTATGTTCTTTGGGGCGAATGAAGGCGCGCTTTCTTGAAGTTCTGTCCTTAGCTGGGTTCTGATCTGGTCCTGGGTCATTGTGCTGGTGTTGGCCTGGGCTTGTGTTTGCGACTGTGCTTGAGACTGGGCCTGGTTTTGAGTAGCGCTGACGGAAGAAGCAGGCGTTGTGGCTGTATTGGTTTGGCCTGACTGCGAATTTGTTGATTGGCCGTTTTGAACTGCAAAAACAGATATGGGCAATATAAATATTGAAAGACCGATACTAACAAGAAACTTTTTCATGTGCCTCCTTATTTATTAACAATTCTATTATACCACTTGAATCTAGCCGACCGCTAAACACTTGACAATTAATGACATATGTTATATATTCAATCTTGTAATGAAAGGAATATATGCGAGGAAGACCTAAGAGAAAAAGATGTATCAGTTTTGTCCCGGAGATTACCTACTTTAAGCCGGCAGGTATTCCTTTGCGTGAACTGCAAGAAGAAATTCTTACATTAGATGAAGTTGAAGCTCTAAGACTTACTGACATCGAAGGACTAGATCAGGAATCTGCCGCTAAAAAGATGGAAGTAGCCAGAATCACCTATTTGAAAATTATTCACAGTGCTCATAAAAAAGTTTCCAAAGCATTAATATTTGGAAAAAGTATTCAAATGAAAGGAGGTGATATTATTATGCCAAATTTAGATGGAACCGGACCAGCTGGAGGGGGTTCGAGAACAGGAAGAGGAATGGGCAGGGGGATGGCTCAAGGAAACAATGCAGGCCAAGGACTGGGCGGTAGCGCAGAATGTACCTGTCCGAATTGTGGGGAAAAAGCTCCTCACGAAAGGGGTGTGCCCTGTACTCAGACAAAATGTCCAAAATGCAACACGCCTATGCGAGGTGTGTTTTGTAGTTAAAAATGATATTAAATGAGATTTAAATTCGTTAAACATTGAAGAAAGTAGGTGATTAACATGCCAAGATTTGATGGAACTGGCCCTCAAGGAATGGGACCAAGAACTGGAAGAGGCCAGGGTCCTTGTAGCGGGGGAAACAGAAGGGGCTATGGTTGCCGCGGTTGCGGGTTTGGAGGTTTCGGTCCGATGAACCAATGGTCATATCGTCAGCCAACTGCCGTGGAGGAAAAAGATATTATCATGGAAGATATAAATGAGCTTAAGGAAGAACTGAAAGCGGCCGAAGAACGATTGAGCCAATTAGAAGGTCAGAAGTAACTGAATTAAATAGAGGGAAGTAAAAACTAGATACTTCCCTCTATTTGGGCGAAATGAAAAAAGCGAAAGGATAATATATGAACAATTCGGGTATTTGTGCAGCACCCCCGGTGCTAGAATCTGCCTCGATCTCAATTATTACCAGTGCTGCACTCGTAGATTCAATTAATCCCTGTGCGATAGCTGTACTTTTGATTTTATTGGGTTCGCTGCTTACGACTGCAGACAAGAAAAAAGCAGTTCTGACCGGTTTGTTTTTTACGGCAGGATTATTTGTTGCCTATTTTTTAGCAGGATTAGGACTTTTTCACGCTTTAAATCTTACCGGTTTAGCAAAGTGGTTTCATATAATAATTGGCGTTCTGGCCATTCTGATTGGCTTATCTAACATCAAGGATTTTTTCTGGTATGGCGGAGGTGGTTTTGTAACTGAAATACCCAATCGATGGCGTCCCTCATTAAAGAAATTTCTCAAGGGAATAACAAGCCCATATTCGGCTTTCTTTGCGGGTTTTGTCGTTATATTCTTCGAATTGCCGTGTACCGGAGGGCCTTATCTGTTTACAATCGGTTATTTGGCTAGTTTGTCTAAAGTTTCTCTGATACCGATTTTGCTTTATTACAATTTTATTTTCGTTCTGCCACTTTTACTTATAACCTCGTTTATTTATTTTGGTTATTCGAGTATCGATAAAGCTACTGCTTGGAAGGATAAAAATATCAAGATTTTACATTTGATATCGGGTATTATTATGCTGGGACTTGGAATTTGGGTAATTTTAAATTAATAAGAAGGGAGGCGAGAGAAATACATTGTTGAGAATACCGATAGAATTTCAGAAGATTGAAAAAGGAGTTCCGGACAAAGAGATTTTAAGAAGTGAAATTATCGCCGAATTATGTAGTAAGAAATAAAAATTATTAAAATGAAGCTGACAATTGTTTGTAATAACACTGCGAGGGGTAATTTGACTGCTGGTTGGGGCTTCTCCTGTTTCATTGATGATGGAGAGCAAAAAGTTTTATTTGATACGGGCGACAATGGACCAGCTCTCTTAGGAAATCTCAAAAAGTTAGATATCTTGCCGGAAAAAATAGATAAAATTGTTATTTCTCACGAACATCACGATCATTTCGGTGGCTTGTTTGATTTATTGAGTATAAATAATCGCGCGACAGTTTTCGTTCCATTTTCATTTTCTGACAAATTTAAAATCAAAATCAGACAAAAAACAAAATTAGTTGAAGTTACCTCGCCTCAAGAAATTTCCCAAAATATTTATTCAACCGGCTTAATAGAAAACAATCCTGACGAACAGTCACTTATTCTAAAAACAATCCGAGGAATTGGAGTTGTTGTCGGTTGTTCACACCCTGGTGTTGGAAGAATTTTAAAAATTGCTAAAAAATACGGAAATATTTACGGCATTGTCGGTGGATTCCATGAATTTTCCAATTATAATCTTTTAGAAGGAATTGAGGTAATAGGAGCTTGCCATTGCACCCAACATATCAAAGAAATTAATGAGAATTTTCCTGAGCAGTTTGAAGAAATTAAGGCCGGAGACTCTTTGGAATGGGATTAAATGGAGAATTATAAAAAAAGTGAAATTGTCAACTCGTTGTTCACGCTACCAAACCAACATCATCAGGATTGTCTGATATTCAAAAAATTATCGACATTGTTAATCATATTAAAATTTCTTATCACTTTATCATTAATAAATGGGATATGAATATAGAATTTAGCAGTAGAATTGCATGTAAAATTGACAATAAAATATTAGGTAAAATTTCATACGACCAAAAAATTTTAAGGCAATTTAAAATTTAAAAATCATAGTTGAGACCAATTTAAAAGCAAAAGGAGAAATAACGCAAATATTTAATCGGCTTATAAGAGTGTTTTATGGAGACTAATAATCTAATAATTTTAGCTTTGTCCATTATCTCTGGTCTGACAACCTTGATCGGTACAAGCTTGGCAATTTTTTGTAAAAATAACATTAAATCTATAGTTGCCGGTATGGGTTTCTCAACCGGCATTATGCTTGCAATATCATTTTTTGAGCTTATTCCTGAGGCATTAGGCGAAACTTCGCTGGTAATCACCTTGTCGGCCACTTTGGTGGGTTTGTTGGTTTTAGCTCTGTTAAATTATATTATTCCTCATAGCCACCTTATTAAAGCAAGTAGCAAAAATAGAACCGGTTTATACAAAGTTGCTTTTTTGGTTACATTCGGTTTGATTTTGCATGATTTTCCTGAGGGTTTTGCTATGGCCAGCTCGTATATCATAAACCCGAATTTGGGAATTTTCGTTGCGATTGTGATTGCTTTGCATAATATCCCTGAAGAGTTTGCCATTGCCGCTCCAGCTGTTTTATTAAAAGACAGAAAATTTCTTTATAAGGCAGCCATAATTTCCGGGCTCGCCGAACCGGCTGGCGCAGTTGTAGGCTTAGCAGGGATAGCGGTTTTACCGGTGTTAACTCCGATTTTTCTTGCCTTTGCGGCTGGAGCCATGATTTTTGTTTCAATCCACGAATTGATTCCCTTCGCTCAAAAATATAAAATGCCGGTTTATTTTATATTTGGATTTGTTTTGAGTATCATCGTTTTCTTTCTATTAAAATATTTTATTTCATAAAAGGAGTCACAATGAATCAGCAATCAGTTTCTTTGCTTGCAATTTTGGTCAATTTAACCCTGACAATCGGAAAAATAGTTCTGGGATTGGTTTTTAATTTAACTGCATTGTTTGCTGAAGGGATTCATTCCGGATTGGACATAGTATCCTCAATCGTAGCTTATCTCGGTATTAAAAGTGCCCAAAAACCGGTAGATGAAGAACATCCTTACGGATATTACCGCGCGGAAACTTTGGCTGGTTTCATGGTGTCGATTTTTCTCGCTGCTTCGGCGATTTGGATTTTATATGAAGGAATAACTCATTTATTTAACCCGGAACAAGCTACATTGTCTATTTGGGCAATAGGGATGATGGTAATATCTACTGCAATCAATGAAATAATGGCTCGGCTAAAATTTAACATCGGCACTAAATATTCATCACCAGCTCTAATCGCCGATGGCGAACACTCTCGCGCTGATGCTGTTTCATCATTGGGCGTTTTGCTTGGGATTTTATTGATTAAACTTTGGACAGGGGCTGACGCTCTAGTCACAATTTTGATCGGTATTTACGTTCTTTGGGAGTCATGGCAGCTTGGACGTGAAATTTCAAGTTCACTCCTTGATATCACCGACACTGAAATTGAGACACGAATTCGCAAAATATCTGAAACCGCGGGTATTGAAATATCTGACCTCAAAAGCAGAAAAATGGGTCCTGCTACAATAGCGGATTTGAAGATAAAACTTGATTCGAAACTTAAGATAGAGGAAGCTTCCAGGCTAACTGATAAGCTAGAAAATACTTTGCTTGAAAAAATTGAAAAACTAAAATTTGTTAATATCGCGGTTGAATCACACGAATTTCAAAAAGGAACTTTAAGGAATTCTATTGGCGGCCACACAATTTATAGGAGGGGATTTGAACCGATAGAGTTGAAAAAAATAGGATACAGAGTTATTATTCCAATGTCAGAAAATGGAGTTTCTGATGAGTTTGGAGTACAAAATTACACAGTCATCGATCAAGATAATAATAAAAAAGTGCTTAGAAAAACGAAAATTAAAAATAAGTTTTTTGAGGATGGTGCCGGCCATGGCGTGAAGTTTGCCAAAGCTATTTCTGCGGACGAAGTTTATGCCGCTCATATTGGTGAAAACGCTCAAAACAATTTAAAGGCCGCTGGAATAAAATTTAAAATATTAGATTCGGAAAAGATCAAGAATTTAATTAACATAGGATAAGAATAAACTATGACATTAGTATATATTCTTGTTGCAACATTCATTAATGGTTTGGTTGCCTTATCTGGGGTCGTTTCTTTAATTTTGCGGCCAAAAACACTTGAAAAAACATTACATCTGCTTGTTGCTTTTTCGACTGGCGCGTTATTGGGTGGGGCGTTTTTTCATCTTATACTCGAATCTTTAGATAAAATTAGTTCAAATATAACTTTTATTTTAGTATTAATCGGATTCTCAATTTTTTTCCTAATGGAGAAATACTTCTATTGGCGACATTGCCATGATGAAAAATGTCATATCCATCCTGTCAGTTACCTTCTTTTATTCGGAGATGCGATCCACAATTTCATTGATGGATTAGTTATTGCCGCTTCGTTTATAGTTGATGTTAGATTTGGTGTTATCACGACACTCTTTATTATTGCTCACGAATTGCCGCAAGAGCTTGGGGATTTTGGAGTTTTAGTTCATTCCGGGATGAAAGCTAAAAAGGCTTTGATTTATAATTTTCTATCGCAATTAACAGCGGTTTTAGGGGGTCTCATTGGCTGCTTTTTATCAGGCAGTACGGATTTTAGTATCGTAATGTTGCCTTTGGCTGCTGGCGGGTTTATTTATATTGCCGCATCTGACCTTATTCCGGAACTGCACAAGGAGCGCGATCTTAAACGTTCGGTTGCTAACTACCTAATCTTTCTTACCGGGCTTGGTTTTATTATCGGAATTAAGTACTTACTCGGTGAATAGACTAAATAATTAGAGTGAAATGTCCGGTTGTTCGAAAAAGTTACAAACTGTTACTGGCGGAACATTTCGGTCTAGAGCCCTCTCATATCCTGATTCGGTTGCACTTCTAGGTTAGTATTTAGCTTCTCGAGGATACTAATTTGATTCTGTAGATTTATTATATCTTTCTGATTTGAAATCTGGGACCCGATCAGGTCAAATGTCTAAAATTTACATATTTTTTAGCAGATTAGACCAAAAATTGTATTTACATTGTAAGAATTGAGACTTACAGACAATTACTTTATACTGAGAGTAGATCAAATAAAAAGGAGTTATATGAATACATCAAAAAATAATTTTGTCGTTTGGGGAATGGCTGTTTTATTAGTTGTCATCATAGTGTTCGGCTTGGTTTATGTACTGAGCCAAGCTAGAGCTGAAAAAGATACGCAAATATCAGCTCCGCAGAATCAAGTGGTGCAAAATACTAACGCCAAAGACTGTACGGGCGATCAGTGTCTATCAGTTGAAGGTCTGGAATATCCGGCCGGAAAACTCCCCGCTGACGTTTTGGCGGCGGTAAATTCTGCATTGGATGATGAATATAAGGCATATTCAGTTTACGATGCTGTTATAAAAAAGATTGGTTCAGCAAGACCCTTTTCTATGATTATTCGCGCGGAGGAGAGTCATATTGCTTCGCTTAAATCAATTTTAGATAAATATGGAGAGACCGTTTCTGCTAATCCCTATGAGGGAAAAATAACAGTGAAAGATACGATTAGGGAAAATTGTCAGATCGGGGTTGATGCAGAAATTGCAAATGTTGCCTTGTATAGAGACCAACTTATTCCAAAATCCAAAGCGTATCCTGATATTACATTAGTATTCAATAGTCTGATGAGTGCCTCGGAAGACAAGCACCTTCCGGCTTTTGAAAAGTGTAATTGAGCTCTAAAATTATTTTCTGTCTCGGTTACAAATTCGAGCGAATTAAAGTGAAAAACACGGAAGGGACTCGCCTACAAATATTTTTCTGATGAAATATTTCCGCGACCCCGTTTCTCATCTTGTATTGGACTATTCGCGAGTTCCACCCTCGCGAAGCGCACCGTCGCGTTTCGGCTTTCTCGTCCCTTCCGTGCCAACAAAAAATAGCCACTTTCGGGCTATTTTTCATTGGCGGGGTGGAAGGGACTCGAACCCTCAACCTTCTGCGTGACAGGCAGATGCTCTAACCGATTGAGCTACCACCCCCGACTTTTATCTAACAAGAAAGATATTAACAGAAGATACAAAAAGACTCAAGATATACGGCGGGCCCATGTGCCTGCACTAAGCAGGCAAACGGGCCCATGAGCTACACGAGGTAGCGGTTCAGTAGTTCGGCGCTCCTCTTGAGTGCCTCGTAGTTGTTGTGCGAAACGTCGCGGTCCAGGAGGTGGATGAGCTGGTCAGGGCGAGTACCCGACGGCTCGAAGGTTACCGGACAGTTGTGTTCGCGGGCCAGATCGGCCACGAACTTGAGCATGTCGGTGTTACATGCGGTATCCTCGAGCCAACAGTGCTTACGGCCATAGTACAGGCCGCAGACATGGAGCCCGCCAAGTGGCGCGTCCGCCAGGATGCCCCTGGCCCAATCGAGGTGTCTTGCGATTCCCTCGCCAAGCCAACCTCTCTCGCCGAGGACGTGCTCGATATCGAGGATCGCCCTGAGGTTCAAGCCATGCTGGGCGTTCCCGACTATCTCAGCAACCGTCTGCAACGATCCATCCTCAGGAGTATTCTCGACCAAGACTGTCGCTCCGTATTGCGAACGGCGGGCGATTTCGTCAAGACCAATCGCCCGGAATGTGTTCTCGTGCATGATAAGAGGGCGGTTGTGTTCTCGGGCAAGCCCCCATCCGGCACTCTCCTCAACGTTGCCAAGGAAGAGACGCTCTAATGCTACGAGAGGGCCGATCTGACCGACGTAGCGGTGAGTCGGGTGAATCTGTCTAGCGCTGTAAGGCCAGCACTTTAGCCTACGACCGACGACTACTTCGAGTCCGTCGAACCCGAACTCATCTGCCAGATTCTCCGCAAGGTGCGGATTGAGCCAGCAGAAGGCTGTTGACAACAGTTTCTGGATCAAGGTACTCCCTCCCGAATTCTGTCTTGCTTAGTCCTAAACTCTATACCATATCTTGACACCTTAATCAACCTTATAGGGGCTTGTTTTTGGTGTAAATAAGGCGTATATTTTTAAAAGTCGAAATAAAAAATGTAAATTAACCAATTCAAACAGTCTATGAAAGGAATTATCAATGCTTACAGCGATTATAGCCGGTGTGGCGTCCTTGATAGTGGGCGGTGCATCAGGATTTTTTATACGTCAATCAACGCTCACAAAAAAGGTTAAAGAGACCGAGACAAAGCAAAAAGAACTCTTGATTGAAGCGAAAAACGAAGCGCTAAAGATTAAAGAAGAAGCGGAAAAGGAGAAGACCGAAAGAATGAAGGATCTGACCGATAGGGAAAGATCTATCATTCGCCGTGAAGAAAACATCGAGAATAAACTCGATAAAGTCGAGCTAGAACAGAAGGAAATTGAAGAAAAGCGAAAAAAGATTGATATTACGAAAGCCGAGATAGAAGAATTAAAAAGTACGCGCGTGAAAGAACTTGAGAAGATTGCTCGACTTAAATCAACAGAAGCTAGAGATCAGCTTGTAAAAGAAGTCGAAGTTGAATACAAGGAAGATATCATCAAAAAAATAAGAGAGATGAAAGTTCTACTCAAGGAGAATTCCGAAGAAGAAGCGAAGAAAATTATTTCATCTGCGATAGACAGAATCGCAAACGAATTTACTTCAGAGCACACTGCGCTTTCTGTTCATATTCCATCAGAAGAGATGAAGGGAAGAATAATCGGAAAAGAGGGCAGAAATATTCAAGCATTTGAAAGAGCCACTGGAGTAGACCTTGTAATAGACGAGTCTCCGGATACTGTCCTCTTATCATCATTTGATCCTATAAGGCGACATGTTGCAAAGGTCGCACTCGAGAGGCTAATATCTGACGGTAGAATACAACCATCAAGAATAGAAGAAGTTGTTACAAAAGCTCAGGCCGATATCAAAAAAGAGGCAAAAGAAGCAGGGGAGAAAGCTGCTTTTGATCTTGGCATACACGGACTAAATCCTGATCTTGTTAAAATCATTGGAAATCTAAAGTTCAGGACATCCTATGGACAAAATGTTTTAGCACACTCGATGGAAGTGGCAAATATTGCCGCTCTGCTAGCAGCCGAAGTTGGTGCGGATATAAACATTGTCAAAAAAGCCGGACTTCTTCATGACATAGGAAAAGCAGTGTCGCACGAGATACAAGGTTCGCACCACCACCTATCTGCTGAAATTGCTCGCAAATACGGCATATCCGAAGATGTTATTCACGCTGTTCTGGCTCACCACGATGATGTTGAGCCAAAAACTGTCGAAGCAATCTTGGTAAAATCAGCTGACGCAATATCTGGCTCGCGCCCTGGCGCTCGCCGAGAAACTCTCGAAAACTATGTCCAAAGACTAAAGGATCTTGAGAATGTTGCTAACGCCTTCCCAGGTGTGGACAAATCATTTGCTATTCAAGCGGGTCGCGAAGTAAGAATTATTGTCAGGCCCGAAGAAATTTCTGATCTTGAAGCGATGAAAGTTGCAAAAGATGTAGCTAGGAAAATAGAACAAGACTTGCAGTACCCTGGAATGATTAAAGTAAATGTAATCAGAGAAACCCGTTCCGAAGAGTACGCAAAGTAAAAATATGAAAATACTATTTCTTGGTGATGTTGTAGGCAGAACTGGACGCAGGGTTGTGGCTAGGTTTCTGGAGGCTGAGAAGAAAAACTACGACTTAATAATTGCTAATGCTGATAATGTTGCGTCCGGCAGGGGACCAACGGAGAAAACATACGACGAAATGCTCGAAGCGGGAGTTGATGTATTGACTTGCGGAGATCATATCTGGGATCAAAGAGAAGTAACAAGGATTTTTGAGAAAAAAAACTGTCGTCTTGTCAGACCGGCAAATTATCCTGAAATATGTCCCGGTAAGGGCTGGATCAGCTTCAATATTTTAGGTCAGGATGTTTTGATAGTTTCAATGCTGGGAAGAGTGTTTACGGCTGAGGGTATAGATTCGCCATTTCAAATCATCGATGAAATATTAAAATCAAACAAAGAAAAGATTGTTATAGTTGACTTTCACGCAGAAGCAACCAGTGAAAAAATGGCATTCGGATATGACATGGCTGGCAAGGTATCTGCAGTTTTAGGCTCTCATACACATGTACAAACTTCGGATGAAAGAATAATAGACGGTAAGACTGCCTATATTAGCGATACGGGATCGTGTGCTGCCTATGAATCGGTAATAGGCGTAAAGCACGAACAGAGTATCAAAAGATTTAGGACAGGCATGCCTGTGACATTTGAAGTCGCCGAGGGAGATGCTCAAATTAATGCAGTTTCAATTGAAATTGACGAAGCAACCGGTCATGCAATCTCAATCGAAAGAATTAACAAAATTGTCGAGTAATCTACCCGATCACTTCTTTTTTTAGGACACTAGAGTCTTTGAAGGAAACTGTTTTAATATCACGCTCTATTTTAACCTTATTATTTACGTCGTAGAGGGTAGATGAATTCCACTTTTTAATCTCGAAAGTTCCAAAACCGGCCAGTCTTACTTGCTCGCCGCTCAAAAGATGCGTCTTGATTTGTTCAAAGTAATTATCGACTATGTTTTCAGCTTCAGCGAGGGTGATATTGCATTTTTTCGCGACTGCATTTGCGATATCTGTGCTTGAGACAAATTTATTTTTTCTTCCCATAAGCTAATATTATCACATTCTTCTTAAATGATAATTTTTATGATAGTATTGGCCTTGAAATAAACTTGATTTAATGAATATAAAAAGAGCAAAAGACTATCTTCTTCATCTGAACAATTTACGCAAAGCATATGGCAACACATTGTTGTACTCGGCTTTAAAATCAAAGATTAAACTTCAGATCATTGAAACATTACCAGATAAGAGAACTCTTGTTTTGTCACCCCATCCTGATGACGACGTAATCGGTTGTGGTGGTGCATTGTCACTTCTTACGAAACAAAATACCGAAGTTAAAACAGTTTACTTGACCCAGGGATCATCTGGAAGCGAAAACAGACTTTCTTTATCAGAGAAAAAAACGCTAGGGAAAACTAGGGAAGATGAGGCGAGAAAAGCTTCGGGCGAAATGGGAGTTCTGGATGTAGAATTTTGGCGATATAAAGACGGGGACTTATCGAGTGGCCAGGCAATTGGCAAATTGATGAAAGAGCTGTTGGCCAAGTATAATCCCGAGGTTATTTTTTGCCCGACATTTCAAGATCCACATCCGGACCACGCGGAAACCATTAAAATTCTTTACGGATCAATGAAAAGTATGCCACACTTTAACGGAGAAATTTGGATGTATGAGGTTTGGTCGCCACTTTATGCTAATAGGCTTTTAAAAATTGACCAGTATATTGAAACGAAAAAACAAGCTCTTGCGTCACACAAATCGCAACTTAGCTCAAGATCCTATCTTGATGCTGTACTTGGCCTCGCATCGTATAGAGCGGGCATGCATTCGGCCGGTAAGCATGCTGAAGCATTCTTTGTTTGTAATCGAGATTTGTTTGTATCGCTGTATGAAATGATTGAGCGTCCTAAAAAATAAACTCTTATATAAACAAAAACTCGCCCGAGATGGGCGAGTTTTTGTTTTATTCGAATCGATCTTATTGATCTTTTCTCATAGGTCGAGCAAAGCTGACTTTAAGAGGTCTTCCGTCGATCTCTTTTCCGTCGAGCTCTGCTACTGCTTTTTCAGCAGCAGCATCTTCAGCCATTGTGACAAATCCAAAACCCTTTGATCTACCTGACATTTTGTCAGATATAACAACGGCTTCGGTAACTTCGCCAACAGCACTAAATTGCTCTTTAAGCTGGTCGCCGGTCATGCTATATGGCAAGTTTCCAACGTACAGCTTATTTTTGACTATTTCTTCTTCCATTTTCTTGCCCCATGGTCTCTTTGGAAGACCTTGGGGTCCTACTTATTTTATCGACCCCGTTTGAGTTCCTCGGGGTGATAGCTTTAAACTAATCACACGAGTACATTCAAACCTGATCAAATTATAGCACATTATCACTCTTTTGTCAATCTGTCGACTCGGAGAGATTCAAAAGATAGCGTCCAAAAAGATGAGGTAAATACGACAAATCCACTGGCAATCACCAGAAGAAGTATGTTCAAGCCAATAAATGCCAAACATGCAAAAATTATTGCACCTACAATATTAAATACCGCATAAAAGATCAAACCAATTAGAAATAGAGTTAGCAACAGGGTTAATATACCAACTGCTATCACTATCCCATATCCCATTTGTATTCCTATGGCAACAAGCCAAGTTAGAAGGACACTTCCAAGACTTTTCTTGGCTATTGCCATACTTCGCCCGATTGCTTCGAAAACCCCTACTTTTTCAAGAACTATAACTCTCTCTGTAATCTTTTGTAAGATCGAAATAACGACAGCTAGGGCAATAATAATCAAAGCTACTACAATTATTGCAGCTACGAAAATTGCAATTGCTGCAATATTTTGACTCGATGAAATAATTAATGCAGACGGTATTATAAGAACAGCCGCAACTAATCCCAAAACAACAAAGATAAGGAGGTTCAAGAGAAATAATTTCCAGGCATATCGCTTGCCAAGGTTGAATAATTTAGAAAAACCAAGGCTATCAAGATCTTCGGATTTTAGTTTTTTCGCAGCTATGAAAAGTCCTGCTTTGGCGGAATACGAGATATAAAGTAGGATGATGAAAATTAAGATTAGCAAAACCGATAAGACAGAAATTAAAATAAGCTCGTTTGCCGTTGGTGCAGGGAACTGTGTGATATCGCTAGTTGCACCAACAATTGATGATCGTGTTGGTATAGGTGGAATTGGTGGTGTCTTTGGCAGCCCTTGTGCAGCTTCAGAAACAGATGATGCTTCATCAGCCGGTGGAAATGAGTCGGGCATTCCCGAGCTGTAAAGCGATGGTATACCGGCTCCGCCTTCAGTTAAAATTGCCAAAAATCCTAGCCACCACAAAAAACGATATTTTCGAGTAATTTCCCATGACCTTTTTAATAATTTTCCAAATTCCATAATATAATTATACTACTAATTTGGTCAAAGACCATTAGCCCCACAAGGTACCTCTGGGGCTATTGCAAAATTCGTATAAATAGTATAATGGGGTTAAAGGTTTTTAATTGGGGTTTTGATAGAAATAGCCGAATAACTCATTAAAATAAAAATGAGCACAAAGCCCAATATCAACGCACACAAAAAGCTGGTAGATTCTGAACTCCGCTACCGTCGTGTCTTTGAAACCGCTCAAGATGGAATTCTCCTGATTGACTATAAAACAGGCATGATTTTGGATGTAAACCAATTCCTAATTGACATGCTAGGTTATTCCAAAAATGATTTTCTAAAAAAACATCTTTGGGAAGTCGGGGTTTTTAATGATATCGTTGCCTCTAAAGAAAATTTTGAAACTTTGCAAAAGAAAAGATATATCAGATTTGAAGATTTGCCATTAGAAACAAAAAGGGGGACGCGAGTTGACGTTGAGTTTGTCGCCAATGCTTACGCAGTGGACGGCTCGACTATTATCCAGTGCAATATCAGGGATATTACGGAGCGCAAGAAGGCGGAGTATATAGCCCAAGTTTCCGAACTCCGCTACCGTAGGCTCTTTGAAACCGCTAAAGATGGAATCCTTCTGATTGACTATAAAACAGGCATGATTTTGGATGTAAACCAATTTCTAATTGACCTGTTAGATTACTCCAAAAAGGATTTCTTGGAAAAACATCTTTGGGAAGTCGGGGTTTTCAAAGACATCGCCGCCTCTAAAGATAACTTTGAAACTTTGCAAAAGAAAAAATATGTCAGATTTGAAGATTTGCCATTAGTAACAAAAAGGGGGACGCGAGTTGACGTTGAGTTTGTCGCCAATGCTTACGCAGTGGACGGCTCGACTATTATCCAGTGCAACATCAGGGATATTACGGAGCGCAAGAAGGCGGAAAAACGATTTCTAGAAGAGAAGATGGCGGAGAAGAATAAATATCGCGGACTTTTTGAAACTTCACGCGATGCTATTATGACGATTGAACCACCATCGTGGAATTTTACTTCTGGAAATAGTGCAACATTGAAAATGTTTAAAACAAAAAGCGAGGCAAAGTTTATTTCTTATCCGCCATGGAAATTATCGCCTCCGTTGCAGCCAGATGGAAGTAAATCTTCTGAAAAAGCCCGGGAAATGATAAAAATTGCGATGGAAAAAGGGTCTAATCTTTTTGAATGGACACACAGAACGATAGATGGTAAGGAATTTTTTGCCGAAGTATATCTTTCGAGGGTCAGCGCCAATGGTGAATATTTTGTTCAGGCTATCGTTAGAGATATAACTGAACAAAAAAGGATGCAACATGAGTTGTTCGAAGCCGAAAAGAAAAATTTTAAAAATATATTTGATTCTGCAGCGGACGGAATAATTATTGTCGATCCGGAAACCGAAAAATTTGTTGCGGTCAACCCCGCAGCCTGTCGAATGCTTGGATACAGCAAAAAAGATTTAGAAAAACTTGGCGTGATGGATATTCATCCTAAGAAAGATCTTCCCTATGTTATTAGAGTATTTAAGAAACAACTCAGGGGTGACTGCACCAAGGCTTCCGATATGCCGGTCTTGAAAAAAGACGGTAGAGTATTTTTTGCTGATATTAACTCGACCAAGGTCATATTTGAAGAAAAGACATGTCTTATGGGTTTTTTTCATGACAATACCGATCGCCTGGAGCTGGAAAAAGCGCGTGAGAATTTAAGAGAGGCGAAAGAAAAGGTTATTTTGTCGTCAATTGGTGACGGGGTAATGGCCTGTGATATAAATAATAAAATTATTATTTTTAATAGTGTCGCATCGCAAATTACAGGGTTTTCGGTCGAAGAAGCGCTCGGCAAGGACTATCACGAGATAATTTCTCTGGTTATGGAGGATACTGGAAGACCCAGCAAAGATTTTATCGCTCACGCAATTAAAGAGGGTAAGGCAATGGACATGGCCAATCATGCAGAGCTAGTCAGAAAAGACGGGACGAAAGTTCCCGTGGCTGATAGTGCCGCTCCCTTCTTCGATCTGGAACATAAAATTATTGGTTGTGTCGTTGTATTTCGTGATGTAACTCACGAACGGGCGGTTGATCGTGCAAAAACAGAATTTGTGTCGTTAGCCTCTCATCAATTGCGCACACCATTAACTGGTATCAATTGGCTTACAGAAATGTTACTAAGAGAAGATTTGGGGAAGATTGCTGATAAACAAAAAGAAAGCATTGAGGTTATTTCCCATTCCGCCAAACAAATGGTGGAGCTGATAGGCTCACTGCTCAATGTTTCTCGGTTAGAACTAAGTACTTTTTCTATCAATCCTGTATTGATGACATTAAGAAAATCAGTCGATGAAGTTTTGGATGAATTAAGCCATGAAATTTCTGAAAAAGAAATTAAAATTACAAGAGATTATCCAGCGAAAACTACGATGGTAAAAGCTGACCCGGTACTTTTAAAAGTTATTTATCAGAATATACTTTCGAATGCAGTGCGTTATGCCTTCCCGAAAACAGTCCTGGCTATTAAAATAAAAAAAGATGATATTAATATTTTACTTAAAGTAACCGATCAGGGGATTGGTATTTCAAAGGAAGACAAGCCAAAAATATTTACTAAGCTTTACCGAGCCAACAATGCTCAATTATTTGTAACCGACGGCACTGGGTTGGGGCTGTATATTGTCAAGCTGGTTGTCGATGCGGTTGGCGGTAAAATTTGGTTTGATTCAGAACTAAACAAAAAAACAAGCTTTTATGTGTCGTTGCCTTTGTCAGGAATGGCTCTGAAAAAAGGAGGTAAAACCTTGGAAATTAAATCCAGTACTAATTAAATAATAATAAATATAAAATTATGGAAAACGCAGTCAAAAAAGTTTTAATTGTAGAGGATGAAGGCTCGGTAAATTATGCCATGTCGTTAAAGTTTGATGAAATAAAAAAAATAGATATGATTTATGCCAAAGACGGCGAGGAAGGTCTTAGACTGGCTTTGGAGAAAAAACCGGATTTAATCTTACTGGATATAATCATGCCCAAAATGAATGGCATAGAAATGCTCAAGCGATTACGACAAGACGAAAGGGGCAAAAACATTAGAGTAATGGTTCTGTCTAACCTTTCCGACCCAATTAAGGAGAAGGAGGTGAGAGAACTAGGGGTGGATGATTACATTATAAAAGCAGATTGGAATCTGAAAAACATTGTGAAAAAAGTGATGAGCATTCTGGAAAAGCAATCCTAGTAAAAATTCGCACTATAAACCAATAATGAGAATAATTGTATTGATGGCGATTGTCTTGCGTTGCTGGTAAATATTTACTACAGATGTATTCAAAATTCTGGTACCCGCGATAGGAATCGAACCTATATCTAGAGCTTAGGAGTCTCTTGTTCTATCCGTTGAACTACGCGGGCACGAGTAGATTCTAGCATATTTTTAAGGTATAATAAAGGTTGTTTCGGGGTGTAGCACTGTTTCCGCCAAAGGCGGATAAGGTTTGCGAACAGTCCGAATATGTTCGGGGTGTGGCCTAATTGGTAAGGCGCAGGATTCGGGTTCCTGAGATTCCGGGTTCGAGTCCCGGCACCCCGACCATAAATAATGTAGAATATAGCAAATGAAACTATTTAGATCGGAGAAAGCCAAGGATATTTTTGTACGAAATACATCGCTTATTTTGTCAGTTTTGGGGATAGCAATCGGTGTTATTCTAGCCACACGCTTTAACGAAAATATTCCACGGGTCATTACCCCTGGAATACCATATTTGTCGCTTCAAGAAATGGTGGACAAACTAGACAAAGAACATACTCAGCTCAAACAATCTTTAGTAGCTGTCAATGACAAGATCAATGTTCTTGAAAACGAAACCAAAAAACGCCAATCTGGTCTCTCGGGGGAAGTTGATGCAAACGAAAAATTGAAAATTGACTCTGGTATAGGCGAGATGTCTGGCGAAGGGATTGTGATATTGCTAGATGACTCCGAACAGAGAAAGCCAGCTTCAGACTCGATTGCCCATGCATCGGACATGAGGGACTTGGTTGATTATCTATGGCAAAACTCAGCCAAGGCAATCAGTATTAAGGGTTCGGGGGGAATGGACGAAAGAGTTGGCCCATCCACATCAATTGATTGTATCGTAAACACTGTTTTGATAAATGGGACGAAAACCGTTCCACCTTTTCAAGTAAAAGCTATAGGTAACAGGGAAAGGCTTATATCTGCTATTAATGACAGGGTTGCATTGAAGCAGATATACGATCGTGTCGATAAAGAAGGTTTGAAGTTTTATGTCGTCGATGGTGTTACAAAAATTGAAATACCAAAATTCACAGGAAATATAATAACCGAACATGTTAAAGTTAAAGGCAACAACAGTTAGATTTATGCAAAGGATTTTGCTTCTGGCGTTTTTCCTAGTTTTTGGTTTGGTCTTAACAAACCAGTATCTTCTATATAGGCAGGTTGGACAAATAAAAGAAGGGAATGATGCGGGATCATTAACCGTTAGACTTTCTCAACTTTATGACGACAATGAGAAGCTAAAACAGCAACTAGACGAGAGAACCCTGCATAACACGGAACTTGAAGACGCCATGTCGTCGAGTTCGGAAACCCAAAAACTAATCGAGAAAGAAACAAATAAATATCAAGTAATACTTGGCCTTAACGAAGTTGAGGGACCGGGCGTGAAGATATTTATCAATCATCAGCTTGCAAAAACACAATTGGTTGATTTTATGAACGCTTTAAGGAATAGTGGTTCGGAGGCGGTGGCTATAAATCAGACGAGAGTTTTGACGAAGACACCGATGAACATTTTCGAAAATAAGCCAAACTATATCATCGAAGTGATTGGTGACCAGGAAATACTTTACAGCAGTTTAACACGACCCGGAGGGATATTGGAGCTTATTGCAAATGGTGATGCTCAAAAAGTTGATAATTTGGTCTTGCCTAAAGAGCTAAAATAAGAGATAATACTCGAGGAGGAATATATGCAAAACGTCCAAAAAACAGTCTTCGAAATATCTATAGTTTCTGTTCTCAAGGTAATAGCTGTACTGATCGGATTATGGCTTTTGTATTTAGTAAGAGATGTGCTGATTATATTGCTTGTTGTAGTAGTAATATCGACAGCACTAGAACCTTTTGTTGATAAGCTGGCAAAGCAGGGGATACCGAGAGCTCTAAGCGTGATCGTCTTGTACGTTGCCCTTCTTGTGTTTTTGGGTTTCTTTGTTTACTTTGTTGCCCGACCTGTTTCGGTTCAGATAAAACAACTGACTTTTAATTTCCCGTATTACTCTGATAAATTAAGTCAATTTGATCTAGGCACTCCTTCTTCGACATTGAGCAACTTGCTTAATGGCGTTTCGACTAAGATATCTTCGGCTGCTGGAAGCTTCCTCAATGCAATTGTAGCGATATTTGGCGGAATCGTATCTGCTGTAACGGTGTTTGCCTTGACATTTTATTTCTTAGTTGAGGAGCAGGGAATAAGAAAAAGTATAGTGTCTCTAATACCAGTAAAACACAGATCAAGGTTCTTGGAGACAGTATCGAAAGTAAGTGAAAAGCTGGGTCATTGGTTGAGGGGACAGCTGGCCCTGATGTTGATCGTTGGAACTCTTGATGGAGTGGCTCTTTGGATTCTGGGAGTTGATTACGCCCTAACCCTCGGTTTGCTCTCTGGATTGCTTGAGGTTATTCCGATAGTTGGACCGATTGTGTCAGCGGTAATTGCAGTTTTTGTCGCTTTCGTTTCGGGTGTCGCACTTTGGAAAATTCTTGGAATCATCGTAATTTACATCATTGTTCAACAGATTGAAAACTCGATCCTGGTTCCGAAAATAATGCAAAAGGCAATTGGGCTTTCACCCGTAATAGTTATCCTGGCAATACTAATTGGCGCAAAACTGCTTGGTATCGGTGGCGCAGTATTAGCAGTTCCAGTTGCAGCAGGAATACAAGTCTTTATGAGCGAATATTTTGGTTTCGGCAAGGAATAAAAAAAGACCTCTTCTCGGTCTTGTTATGGTGCGTGTAGTGGTGCGTCCAAGAGGACTCGAACCTCTGACCTCGTCGATGTCAACGACGCGCTCTAACCAACTGAGCTATGGACGCTTATCAGATACAAACTATATCTTAAAATAGAAAATATTTCAAACAAAAATAACATATGCAAACAAAAAAATTTGTCTTTAGCGTATTTGTATCGTCGGCTTTTGCCTTCTTGGCATATTTCTATATCTCGTATCTGCCAAGAGCTTTCGCGGGTGATATAACTCCTAATGCAGAAATATTTTCGATAGGAAATATTGCCGTCAGATGGTATGGATTGCTTATAGCGATAGGGGCTCTTGCAGGATACATACTTGCAGAAAAGAGATTGGTGAAAAATGGTGTACCAAGAGAAAAAATTGAAAACATTTTGCTTGTTACAATTGTTTCGGGTTTGATTGGTGCAAGGATCGGTTTTGTTATCCAAAATATCCCATTTTACTCAAAAAACATTGCTGAAATTTTTGCAGTATGGCATGGTGGGCTGTCAATTCAGGGTGCGATGATTGCTGGTATCATCGGACTTCTGATTTTGGCAAAACGCTACAAATTAAGTTTTTTAAATCTGGCGAATTCTATCTCGCCTCATATTATGCTATCGAGTGCAATCGGCCGATACGGTAATTTTTTCAATCAAGAAATTGTTGGCAAACCGAGCGACAAAATTCCATGGAAAATGTTTGTAGCGGACTCTAACCGACCGGTGGGATATGAAAGCTATAGATACTTTCATCCAGTCTTTTTGTACGAGTCTATATTATTGATATTAGCTTACATAATTTATTTGCTGATGAGAAATAAATATGGAGACAAAATTGGCTTTGTGTACACATTGGTATCATATGGCGCAATTAGAATAATTGTGGAGTTTTTTAGAATTGATTATAGACCGATATTTTTATATCTAGATTTGGCTCAATGGGTAAGTATTGGTATAATGGCAACAGGATTTATAGTCGGTGTCACTACATTGACCCGCTCGACTAACGCTCGGGGTCAATCATGAGCGAGTTTTGACAGTGTCGAATGATTGAGCCGATCGACCGAATCTGGAGAAATCCTGAGCGGAGTCGAAGGATTGACAAAAAGGGAAAAATAAGATATAATCCCGCTTGGGACAGTATGGATTCGACGGGAAGTTCTTTGAGATAAGTGGCAAGCCGAGTACGTGTCGTATCTCGTAAAATAATCGATACAAAATCACAAATGCAAAAACATTTGCCGAAAAAGTAAAATCTGCTTTCGCAGGATTTGCTTTCTCACCTGCAGTCGCCTAAAAACCGACAGCTGTCTTACATGATTTTTGGTCTGGAGACCATGTAAGGCACAACCAATCAGACCTACATCCTGCGAGATAGTCTTGGTAACAGGACGATGAAAACTAGGGCAAACCTAAGCTTGTGCATCCACTTCCTCGATTGCTTTTCGGACGGGGGTTCGATTCCCCCCTGTTCCACCAAAAAATAACCACTTTGAAGTGGTTATTTTTTGATTACGACAAGATGATTATTTTTTTGCTTGGGCCAAATATTGTGCTTGGGCGCGATCGAGATCTCTTCTTTTGATTGTCTCTCTTTTATCGAATTCCCGTTTTCCTTTGCCGACTCCGACTTGGACCTTGGCCATACCTTTTTTGATATAAAGCTTTGTCGGAACTAAAGTCAGACCTTTTTCTTGCGACTTTCCGACCAAATGCTTCAGTTCATTTTTATGTGCGAGCAGTTTTCTGGTGCGATAGGGGTCGATATTGGTAGAATGAAAATGTGCTCCCACCAAGAAAAGTTCGGGGCTATTACCCTTGTAAAATATCTTGCCATACGAACCCTTCAGATTAACTCTTCCAGAGCGTACAGATTTAATCTCGTCAGACTGAAGCACGATTCCACATTCATATGTTTCAAGTATTTGATAATCAAAGCCTGCCTGTTTGTTAACAATAGTCTTGTTCATAACATCATTTTACTACATTAAGTTTAATCTGTAATGCTTGGGGTTGCACAAGTGAAGCATTTGCGTTAAAAATAAATAGGTAAAGGAAAGGAAATATTTATGATAATAGGTTTAAGTGGAACTCTTTGTTCGGGAAAAGATACTGTTGCGAAACACTTAGTAGAGGATGACGGATTTTTTCATATCTCTTTATCGCAAATACTGCGTGATTTAGCAGTGAAAGAAAACATACCGCACACTATGGTTGCTCTAACGAAATTCGGAAATTCGTTAAATGAAACACATGGCCAAGGATATTTGGCAAAACTTGCGTTGGCGCGTGTAAAAGAAGGCGAGAACACGGTAATCTCAAGCATCAGACAGCCATCAGAAATTGATGTTTTGAGAAAAATTAACGGATTTAAAATGCTGTTTGTTGATGCGGACCAAGGGATAAGATTTGAAAGACTTAGGGGTAGAAACAGACAGGGCGACAGTGAGAAATTCGAGGAATTTGTAGAGCTAGAGGCAATGCAGAACAGTGGAAATCATGGTGGTATGAATCTGCGCGAATGTAAACAAAATTCGGATTATGTTATTGAAAATAATTCAACTATGGACGACTTTTTGTCTCAAATTGAAGACGTAAAAAACAAAATCAAGGGGGCGGAGTGATTATCGGCTTAACGGGTACGTTTGCAGCGGGAAAAGACACAGTAGCGGATTATCTCGAGAAAGACGGTTTTGAACATTTCTCGACGGGTGAAGAGGTGGCCGAAATTGCACGAGAGATGGGAATTGAAACAACCAGAGATAACCTGAGGGAGCTAGCGAATAAACTACGAGATGAACATGGGCCAGAGTATTTATCCAGAAGAGTGATTGAGCAGAAGGCGAAGACGGATAAAATTGTGGTCACAGGCCTAAGACAGCCCGGGGAAGTGAAATACTTATCGACACTTCCGAATTTCCATATGATTGCGATTGATGCACCGGTCGAATTAAGATTTGAGAGAATGAAAAAAAGAAATAGACCAGGTGATCCAACGAGTATCGATGCAATGAAGGAAAAGGAACAAAAGGAGATGGAGAGTAAGGGCAAGAACGCGCAAAAGATTCATGAGTGTATTGAGATGGCGGAATATAAAATAATTAATGACGGCGACTTTAAGGATTTATATAAAGAGGTGGACGATGTCATCGGAAAAATTCAAAAGACCTAGTTGGGATGAGTATTTTATGCTCATCATGGAAGCAATCGCGCTTCGCGCGACCTGTGATCGTGGACGCTCCGGATGCGTTATTGCCAAAGAGAAACAGCTAATTGCTGCGGGTTATGTAGGGTCGGCCGTGGGAGATGACCACTGCGACGAAGTAGGGCATCTGATGCAGAAGAGATACAATGCCGATGGAACATACTCAGAGCATTGCGTTAGGACGGTTCACGCTGAACAAAATGCAATCTGCCAAGCCGCTAAAAGAGGTGTCTCAGTGGATGGCGCAACCCTATATTGTAGGATGACGCCTTGCCCTGTTTGCGCGAAGATGATTGCCAACTGTGGCATCAAGAGGGTTGTATGTCAGAAGAAATATCACGATGGTGCAGAAGCCGAGAAAATATTTAGCCGAAGCGGAATAGCACTCATTTTTCAATCTGAAGAAGAGCAGGACTATACAAATAAGGGAGATTCACCTAAGCCAAAAGTGAATGATAGTGACTCGCCGAATGAAAAGCATGGCGGTACTAATTTGAAAATCAAAAGACTTCATCCAAGTGCTAAGATGCCAGAATTTGCTAGAGAAGGAGATGCGGGCCTGGATCTTTTTGCTATCGAAGGGATGAGTGTGGCATCTGGAGAGAGAACCAGTATCCCAACAGGCTTAGCAATGGAGATACCAAGGGGTTTTGTTGGAATGATATGGGACAGGACGGGGGTATCGCTTAAAAAGGGTCTGAAGGTTATCGGAGGGGTGGTTGATTCATCTTATCGCGGTGATGTAAAAGTACTAATGGCGAATATTTCATCAGATCCAGTCGAAATCATGCAGGGCGATAAAATTGCCCAGATGGTAATTCAGCCATACGAACAACCCATGATCGAAATCGTAGATGAGCTAAGCGATACTCAAAGGGGGGATAAGATGTTTGGAAGTTCTGACGAAAAAGATCCGGATATCCCCGTTGTGGATGAGCCAACACCTGAGGACTACAAGGTGTTGGAGGGGCTTAAGATAAGCGAAAATAAGGAGGAGGAAGATGAATCTGAAGAAAGCCGATGGTAAAGTTTTTGATTTAATCGAAAAAGAAAAAAAGCGCCAAAGCGAGGGACTTGAGATGATTGCTTCAGAGAATTATGTGTCTCAGGCGGTACTGGAAGCGACTGGCTCTATTTTGACAAATAAATATGCTGAAGGATATCCGGGACATAAGTACTATGGCGGATGTGAAATAATCGATCAAATAGAGAATTTAGCGATTGAAAGGCTAAAAAAACTATTCGGGTGTAAATTTGCAAACGTACAACCACACTGTGGCTCGAGCGCCAATATGGCTGCTTATATGGCCATCATTAAACCTGGGGATAAGATATTGGGGCAGGGAATGGATGCGGGGGGACATTTAACTCACGGAGCGAAAGTATCTTTTTCAGGTCAAATATATCAATCGAAAAGCTATGGCCTGGATCCTAAGACAGGATTGCTCGACTACGTAGAAATTGAAAAAATTGCTAAAAAGTTTAAACCAGATGTAATAATGTGTGGATATTCAGCATATCCCAGAGCAATTGATTTCAAGAAATTTAAAAAAATCGCAAAATCGGTTGGTGCGTATCTAATAGCTGACATTGCTCATATAGCAGGGTTGGTTGCGACGGGATATCACCCAAGCCCAGTCGGCGTGGCTGACATAGTAACATCAACGACCCACAAGACTCTTCGTGGTCCACGATCAGGCATTATCATGACAAATGACGAGGAGATAGCAAAGAAAATAAATAGAGTTGTATTCCCTGGCATACAAGGCGGGCCACTCGAGCATGTCATAGCCGCCAAAGCTGTTGCATTTAACGAAGCACTGAAACCGTCATTTAAAAAGTATATCGGACAAGTTCTGGAGAATATGAAAACATTTTCCGATACTCTTATGTCTTTTGATTTTGACTTGATATCAGGCGGGACCGACAACCACTTGATATTAGTTGACTTAAGAAGCAAGAAGATCACAGGGCAAGAATTCAGCGATGTTTTAAGTAAAGCCGGTATTACGGTCAATAAAAATGGAATACCAAATGATCCGCTCCCGCCACAAACCTCATCGGGTATAAGAGTTGGAACGGCGGCGCTGACGACACGAGGCATGGGCAAAAAAGAGATGCAGCGAATTGCGGAAATGTTTAATCTCGCCTGTGAGAACAGAGGGAGTAATCGAGAGCTTGCAAAAATTAAGCTGGAAGTAAAAGCAATGTGCGGGAAATTTCCTGTACCGGGGATAAAATAGCGGAGGATATATGGCTGAGAAAAAAATCAAAGTAAAACTTTTATCATATAATAAAAATTCGATACGTACTGTCACAGCTGCTATCAGGCAGTGTTATAGCTCGGATGGAGCGGCAAAAATTTCACGAAAAGTATCGAGCGAAAAAGCAAAAAAGTTAATCCAGCAAATTATTAGTTCAGGTCATACCTCAACTATTGAGCATGCTGTTTTTACTTTTGCGATAGAAGGAGTCTCGAGAGCAATGACCCATCAGCTTGTAAGGCATCGCATTGCTTCGTATTCTCAGCAATCACAAAGATATGTAAAAGAGGGCAAGTTAGACTACATAATTCCGCCTACTGTCTCAAGAAATAAGGTGGCGTTAAAGGTCTTCAATGAAGCAATTATTGCTGCTAACAATAGCTATCAAAAGCTTTTGGAGCTTGAAATACCAGCAGAGGACTCAAGATTTTTGCTTCCTAACGCTGCCGAAACAAAAATTGTCATGACAATGAACGCAAGAGCACTGATGAATTTTCTTAAAGAAAGAATGTGTGTCAGGGCACAGTGGGAAATAAGAGTACTAGCCCAGGAAATCTATAAAATTGTGTATAAAGTTGCGCCCGAAATATTCAAATATGCTGGACCGACTTGCGAAACAGAAGCGATTTGTTGGCAGGGCAAGATGCACTGTGGTAAAAAAATTAACAAGAAGAAGCAAAAAGTCGAAGTTAGAGAAAGGATATAGGTTGCCAAGGCGTAGAGGCAAATTTATTGTAATTGAAGGCTCGGATGGTGTTGGTAAAAAAACCCAAGCCGACTTAATAATCAAAATGTTTCGTCGAGTTGGTCGCCAAGTCGTTTTTTATGATTTTCCACAATATGAAAGATCGTTTTTTGGCAAAATGGTTGGCGATTATTTAAATGAAAAATTTGGTGATGTAAATGAATCAGACCCTTACCTTATCTCACTGCTGTATGCGGGGGACCGGTTTGAGGCATCTGAGCATATAAGGCACGATTTGAATGGAGGTAAAATCGTTATCTGCAACCGCTATACACAGTCCAATATGGCATTTCAAACAGCTAAACTAAAGACCGATAAAAAGAAAAATGAATTCTTAGAATGGCTAGAGGAGCTTGAGTTTGGGATTTACAATGTCCCAAAGCCCGACATGGTTGTCTATTTGTATGCTCCGCACGAAGTTAGCCAAAAAATGGTTGATATGAAGAATAAGAGAAACTATACCGATAAAAAACGTGATATTCACGAAAGAAACAGTGGATTTTTAGCCCAAGTCGAGAAGGAATATTTATCTCTGGCAAAGAAGAATGCGGAATGGCGTACAATAATTTGTACAGAAGGCGAAAAGCTCCTACCGCCAGACGAAATCAGCAAAAAAGTTTTTGATGCTATTTTAGGAAAAGAGTCAGCAAAACAAGAAAAAACAAAAACGGCCTCCCTCTTTTAAAAGTATCCAAATTCGGGTATATTTGACGCATGGAAAAAGAGAAATATGATCTAGAAACAATCAGGCATTCGCTGTCTCATGTGATGGCGGCGGCTGTTGTTGAAATGTTTCCGGAGGCCAAACTTGGGATTGGCCCGGCAATAGAAAATGGCTTTTATTATGACTTTGATTTACCTCGTGCGTTGATCCCAGAAGACCTACCCCTACTAGAAGAAAAAATACATGAATTAATAAAATCAGATGTTGCGTTCGAAAAAAAGGAAATATCAACAAGCGAAGCTTTGGAAAAACTCAAAGGATCCGACGAGATCTATAAATGTGAATTAGTTGAGGATCTGAAAAATGAAGGAGTCGAGAAAGTAACTATTTACGAAACCGGAAAGTTTGTTGACCTGTGTAAGGGGCCACACGTCAAATCAACTACTGACTTGAAAAACGTTGCATTCAAACTCAATAAGATAGCTGGTGCATACTGGAAGGGGACCGAGAAGAATAAGATGCTTCAGCGAATTTACGCGCTAGCGTTTGAAAATAAAGATGATTTGGAACACTATCTTAAACAGCAGGAGGAGGCAGAAAAAAGAGATCATCGAAAGATCGGATCACAGCTCGATCTGTTCTCATTTCATGAAGAGGCGCCAGGTTTTCCGTTTTGGCATTCAAGGGGCATGATTTTGTGGAACAATCTTCTTGACTGGTGGAGACAGGAGCACAAGGCAGCGGGCTATGTCGAAACAAAAACGCCGATAATATTATCAAAAGACCTTTGGTTAAAATCCGGACATTGGGACCACTATAAAGATAATATGTATTTTACGAAGATTGACGAGCGAGAATTTGCAGTAAAACCGATGAACTGTCCGGGCGGGATGCTTCTGTATAGCGAGAAAACACATTCATATCGAGAACTGCCGATGAGAGTTGCCGAGGTCGGTCTGGTGCATCGACATGAGCTAGCGGGTGTACTCCATGGCCTTATGAGGGTAAGAGCATTTCATCAGGATGATGCTCATATATTCTGTATGGAAGACCAGATAGAGTCTGAAATTATAGGAATAATTGAATTGGTTGACCGAATGTATAGCAAGCTAGGCCTCAAGTATCATCTTGAGCTATCTACTAGACCCGGAGAAGGCTCAATTGGCAGTGATGAGATTTGGGAAAAAGCAGAAACGTCTTTGAAAAATGCGTTAGACAAGAAAAAGCTAGAATACAAGATAAATCCTGGTGACGGTGCTTTTTATGGTCCCAAAATAGATTTTCATATCGAGGATGCAATTGGCAGAACATGGCAGACAGGTACGATACAAGTTGATTTTGCAATGCCTGAGAGATTCAATTTAGAATATATAGCCGAAGACGGTACGAAAAAATGTCCAGTTATGCTGCACAGAGTAGTTTTTGGATCGGTTGAAAGATTCATTGGAATTTTAACAGAGCATTTTGCGGGTGCATATCCTGTATGGCTTGCGCCAGTGCAGGCAGTTATTCTTCCGATTTCCGATAAGCACATAAGCCACGCTAAAAAAGTGGCTGATGAAATGGGCGAAAAAGGTATACGAGTGGAAACCGATGAAAGAACAGAGTCTATCGGTAAGAAAATTCGTGATGCAGAAATGCAAAAAATACCATATATGTTAATTATTGGCGAAAAAGAAATCGAATCTAAAAAAGTGGCCGTAAGAAGATATGGCGAAGGAGACAAGGGCCAAATGGATCTCCCCAGTTTAGTCTCTGAGATTATAAAATAGAACTATTTGTTTGCAATGTCGTTTAGTATTTTCCATCTTCGTTGCTTTTCTTTCCACGATATAGGATCGCCAAGCTTGAATGCGGCTGTACCTGGTCTAGGAGAATACTTATTTACATACGCTGTTTTGTAGTTGACTTCATTGAAAATATTGACAGTCTTTTTAAAATCAGTTTCTGTTTCTCCAGGGAAGCCAACGATAACGTCGGTTGTTATAAAAATATCTTTATTTGCTTTTTTAATCTTATCGACTATTTCTAGATATTTCTTAACAGTATAAGGACGATTCATCGCTTTCAATATTTTGTCAGATCCAGATTGAATTGGCAGGTGTATTTCTTTTTTTATTTTTGGAAGTGTCGCAACGGCATTGATGATTTTGTCTGTCATATCTTTTGGGTGATTTGAGGTGAAGGCGATTGTGAAGTTCCCTGGCAATTCATTTAAGCTCACGAAAAGTTCATCGAGACGAGATCCTGTTTTGGGGCATTTATAAGAATCAATAGTCTGTCCGAGTAGCAGTATTTCGCAATGATTATTTTTTATAAGATTCTGTACATCGCTTATAACTTCACTGATCACTCTCGATCTCTCACGCCCGCGTGTAAAAGCGGTAGCGCAATATGTGCAAAAGTTATTGCATCCAAACATTATTGGGACAGACGAGGAGTATGTTTTTCCTTCTTCTAACAGATTGGAGATGTCCCGATTATTTAATTGTAATATTTCGGATAAATCGTCTGGTTTCTCGATATCCCAAAATAAAATCCCTTTTTTTGCAAACTTTTTTCTGTCTGATTCAAGAACACAACCAGTTGTGATAACTGTTGGAAGGGGCAAACGATTTTTAGTCCAGTTTCTAACATTTCCAAAAATTCGATCTACAGCGGTTTTACGTACTGAACAGGCAACAACAATAATTAAATCAGCCTTTTCGGGTACGACTTCAAGCATTCCAAGCTTTTGGAGTAAGTATCTGATCCTAGCTCCGTCATGCTCATTTTGTTGACAGCCAATGATATGTACGTAAAAACTCGTCATAGATTAGAATTTACAAAATGCCTGGGAGTTGCCCCAGACATTTTGTATTTCTTGATTGAGATTATTCTTTATTTTCTTCAGGTTCGGGTCCTTCTTCTGCCTCACTCTCGCCTTCGGCATTTTCACCTTCAGTACCCATTTTCTCTAGAGCTTCTTTCTCTTCTTCGGCAGCAGATGGAGTCTCGAGTTCTGCTAATTCTTCTTCGGATCGTGGCGGCTCAACAAGAGCGATTACTTCCTCTTTTTCTGTCATAATTTCTATTCCAGATGGGACTTTAAGGTCTGATACGTTGATTACGTCCTCGAACGTTTTAAGCACCGAGAGATCGACGACAATCTCGCTTATCAAGTCGCTGGGTAGACACTCTACTTCTACGTTGTCTCTGTTTGTGACTAAGCTTCCGTCGAGTTGCTCGACAGCTTCTGATTCTCCGATAAACTCAAGCGGAATTTCTGTCTTGATTTTTTCATCCATTCTTACCTTATAAAAATCAATATGCATTGGTTCTTCTGTTACGGGATTATACTGAGGTTCATGAGTTAACACTTTTACTGCACCGGATTCGCCAATTTTTAGATCTACGAGACTTGACGTTCCAGCATCAGAGAATATTTTTTTAAATTCATTTGCTTTTATAGATAAGGATTGAGGCTTTGTACCGTGCCCATAAATTACAGCCGGAATAAAGCCATCATTTCTAAGCGACTTTACTTTCTTGCCTGTAATTTCTCTTTTTTCAGCTTTGAGGTTGTATATTTTTTGTTCGTTCATGATGATTCCTTTAACAAATAACAATATACCTTGTATTAAGGTATATTTCAAGGCCTATACTGCGATAATTAATTATTATCCTGCCAAATTCTTTCAAAATTTCCATCAAATGCTTCGATATCACTCTCAATTTTCCCAATCATCGATTTAGTGATCTTCTTATCGGAAAATGCATGAAAATATGCGCCAATAGGTTTTTCCAGTCTGTGCAGGGAAGCTAAGTAGGTGACAGCAAGTGGCTCGTGGCCTTTAGCGCAATAAGCCTGAAAGATATAAGTATTGTCAATAAAACCCCTAAACCTTATCTCGTTAACGTCATAGTGATTACTGCACACAGGACAGACGAGAAAATTTTTTGCCTGACTTAATATTTGGTCTATTAGATCCATACTTTACTTATACTCCAAGACCGTATGTATTTGCAAATTGTCCTTTAATAATATTGCTATAGGTAGCAGGTGACATATTTCCAAGCGACATTTGATTGTTTATAATTTCAAGATTATCGCCATTTTGATCTGTCTGATATCCAAAGACGTACCACTTTTTGTTTTGATCCAGCATGGAGTCATTGTAATAGTTACCACTGTAATAGGTTTCTGGATCGGCGGAAAAGAACCCAAATCCTCTGTGTCCTACTTCTTCGAGGTACTGCCCATTTGTTACAGTTGTATTAGCGACTCTGACGAAGTAGATTCTCCTGATATCTCGTCGATCTTTTGAATTCACAAGAAAATATCCTCCAGTTTGTGGGTCACGCTCAATCTTGAAATTGCCACTTAGAAGTGATCGCGAATCAATCGTGGAGTCTGACAGTCTAACCGGAGTGTTTGAAGGAATGTTGTCATAGCCGTTTCTGGGGCACTGCAAGGCAACATTTGAGGTACTATCTGCTTTCCCCGAGGTATCGGAAATGTTTGCTGTCGAGTCATCGAAAGATAAACTTAATATCTCGCTCAATAAGTAACTTCCTTGAGTAGGCGTTCTAAAACTATGATAGATCGGATCTAGGTTCGTGCCTGGTGAGTCTATCCTGATAATATAATCGGTATTTGCCTTGAGACATGTATAGAAGGTCTTTCTTTCGTCATTAACAACAATAGTATTTTGTGTTACCGGAACACTTTGATTTGCTGTTTCTAGAACGACAAAGCGTACACTCTGACCTTTTAAATTTGAAAGATTTGTACCTTCATATGACGAGACTACTGGAATCGTGAGATTTGAGTTAGTGGTGTAGTCATATGTATTGGGGTAAGTGTATGAACCTGTAGATGGATAGCCGATATACGGAGTCTGACCGTTGTTGTAAGCAGATTCAGGAACGCATTTTCCCATTGCGTCGCTTGGAACTACTCCTCCATAACTGTTATAAACACAGCGGTACCCAGATTGACAGGTTTGCCCCGTGATGCCACCGCAATTGTATGATGTAGTGCCGTAGCCGTATGTGCCTGTGTTTGTTGGGTACGTCGTGCCGTTGCTGGTGTAGTTTGTAGGCCACCAGAGCGCGCCTGTGGGATCGGAAACAGATGGTGGGTAACCGAAGCCACCGGTGTATGGATTGGACGTATTTGAAGTCGTAGAGCCCAGTGTATCAGACTTATTGCCGCTGTTTATCAGTTTCATTTTTATACTAAAAGTATAATTCGACTTATCTGAGGATATCGTAATATTTTCGTCATAAACTTCATAACCTCCCAGAGTTCTTTGGGCAATCAATTCAAACTTTCCGGCAGCTATATTATTGATACTAAGCCCGCTTTGAGAGGGCGGATCTGGTACTTCTCCTATGTCTTTACCATCCAGCTTGAGCTTAATTCCCCCCAACATCCTACCGGTTTCACTCGATGTTACCTTGAAAATCGCATTGACCTTTTTTGCTTCAGGAGTTGTTGTGGCGGAAGCCGATGCAACTGGAGCTACAAGCGTTGCAGATTCGTTTGCAGGGTTTGCGGGAATTGGTGTTGGTGTGGGTGTTTGCGTTGGTTCGGGGATAGCGGTATCGTCAGGTCCCGTTCCTGGGATAACAAGTCGTGGATCTCCGGCGGCTGACTCTTCTGCACTAGCCTGTATAGCTGTGTGTGACAACGTCAATACAGTCAAGGTTATAATAGAGCTTAGAATTATTTTATTTATTGCTGTCATTTGATTTTAAGGAAAAAGGTATCCCTGATTCATCATGTCATACATGCCCAATACGCGCTGATCGGCCGGCAGGTAAAGATCTGACATGCCCGGGCTAACAGATGCTGACGATCCCATTAAGCAGGGAATTTTTTCGGAAATTATCGTCAAGTTTATGTCATTTTGTAGTGCAAGAACTACGATGGATGCCTTTGACAATAATGCCGTAGCGGCGTTTGTTGAATTACTGCCTTCGGCTAAGAGCATAAATAATATAGACTCGATAATGCTCATTTTCCCAGAATCTAGCGACATAGAGTCTCTCAAACACATTCGTATTCTGTCCTTCATATTTCCGCCGGAAGATTTACCGTCGGTTCCTAGAACCGATGGAACCTGCCCAGGCTTTAATCTGGGCATTCCATAGTCAGCTTCTGACATAAATGGATTATTCTTGCCAGACGTATAGTTGAACAGTTTTGTTGGATTGTCGATATTATCTACTTCTGCGCACTGCCATCCAATCCACGATTTTTCTGGGCCGGCAACAAATATCGCATATCCCTTGGGACAGTATGAAACTCCTTTTGCAAGGTATACCCTTCCGTAAGAATTTAGCTGGTGTAAAACGCTGATATTTCCATCGCCTGTATCAATAATTGGAGGGACATCGGATCCGCCATTAACGACCGTAGAGAGCCTCTTCATATTGGTTGTCGTTGAAATCGGTGCCCAGTATTCAGTATTGAAAAATCCCTGAGGGCCTTTAACCGACGCCTTAACGACTCCATTACATGAAATATTGTTAATCGATACCGTGCTTCCATTGTCTGGCGTAACTATTGAAATATCCTTACTCTGTCCTTTGATGCTTTTTACCTTTGAGTTGTATTCAATTTTTGAATTTCCAAAAACGGGCTTTACTGTTCCGGTATCATATGGTGCACCGATACTAATCTGAGGAACACCTGTTCCTCCACTGCCGCCAGACCCTCCTCCTGCTGCTGTGCCTCCACCCCCAGTTGGTACCGCACCAGCCCCTACCCCGGTTGTGGTCTTGCTTACTGCACTTTCGAGCCATAACAAATCTTTCGTTCTTCCGAACATCTTAAGCTGGCCATAAGGAGTTGATATTGTTCCGTCAATTTCTTCTTCGTTCCCCTGGAAAGTTCCTGTCTTTACTGCCTTATCAGCGACGTTAGTTAACCAGAAAACTGCATTGGTGTCTGAGTTCTTATAGCAAATAATAATTGACTTTCCGTCAAGAGCGCCAATATATCCATCCATCGAACCGGCGGCGGTGCAAACCTCTGAGCCACTTTTGGCGTATGCAACTTCTGGCTGGAGGAGGTCGGCTGCGGATGTTATTCCGACATTGTTCCACTCTGATTTTGAATAGGTGAAGGTTAGGGTGATTTTAGCGTTTCCAGCGGGTGTGAAATGTTTATCTCCAGCTGCAAAGGATGGTATCCAAACAGAGGTATCAAGCGAACAGTTACCTGACGGAAGAACTGGTTTTCCAGTTTGAACAGGTGCTGAAAAACCAGCACCGTTAGCGGGGTTGTTTGCTGCGGTATAGGAGCCACTTGTGTCGTTTGCCTCAGCCGATGAGGTTATTCTATTTTCAAACGAAAGCTCTATCTCTGTTCCCGCTGGTGGAGGTACGGCAACTTCTTTTTGCTCGGTATACACCGTTCTTCCTCCTGAAAAACTCTTCGATCCAACGACAAAGTATTTGCTAGCCCTGACCGCATCAGTGTGTTCTTGTATTACGATGTCTGCATAGTTTAGAGCTTCGGTTGTGCGAGTTTCAGGCATATTTGTCCAAGTGCCTGCTTTGTTGTATTTGTAAAAAACAGAGCCATTCACAACTGGTGTTTTCTTGCCATCGATTGTTGCAAATAGTTTTACCCTTACTGTATTTTGCGTTATAGCTCCTCCACCTGCGCCTCCACCAGCATTTGCTGCAGGATTAGCAGCACTAGTGGCGGTGCACTCTCCTAGGCTGAAAGTCCAACCCTTTCCATCCATCCCCGTTCTGTTGTATGTAGCATTATCCGTACCCT